>VFQS010001715.1_pt1 | contig 19363 bp, 19 predicted proteins | sample 3512361 | NCBI WGS metagenome assembly VFQS01 (sample SAMN10412375, study PRJNA504923) | tailings metagenome | isolation source: Relicate 1 Philex TSF3 active mining | place: Philippines
GCGGGAACTGCAGGCCGATGAACACCAACGGCATGCAGGCGGCCTCGTCGAGGACGACCTCCTGCGGGTCCTTGCGGCCGAGGATGGTGGCGGCGGCCCCGCACAGGAAGACCGCCGCGAGCACGGCCAGGGCGCAGAAGGCCACCTGGTGGCCGAGGCCATGGGGTCGCACGACCTTGTCCACGACCAGCCACCACCAGAGCAGGCCGGCGGCGGAACCCCAGGTGCCAGGGGCGGGGAGGCGGCCGAGCGGGCCCAGCGTGGCGAGGGGCACCATCAGGCGATGCCCGGCAGGTGGCGGCGGTGGCGGACGAGGTAGACGAGGCCCGACCAGACGGTCAGCGCCACCGAGGCCCAGAAGAGCGCGGTGATGATGACCTCCCAGCGGAGATGCCACTCGGCGGAGAGGTTCCAGTGCGTCTCATAGGCGCGCAGGCCGATGAGGTGGCCGATGGCGAGGATCTGCAGGAAGGTCTTGGACTTGCCCCAGCCCTCGGCCTCGAGCACCTGGCCCTTGGCGGCCGCGACGAGGCGCAGGCCGGTGATGAGGAACTCGCGGGTCAGGATGGCGACGATGCCGAGGGCGGCCAGCAGGGCGTCCGCGGCGGGCGGGTCGACGGGCGACCCTCCGGGGGCGACGCCCGCGAGCGTCCGCACCGGGATGCAGCCGAGGGCGAGGAGGGCGACGAGCAGCCCGAGGATGAAGATCTTGTCGACGAGCGCGTCCATCAGCCGGCCGAAGTCGGAGACGGCGCCGACCTTGCGGGCGACCCAGCCGTCGAGCAGGTCGGTGATCGCGGCGACGATGAAGAGGGCGAGCGCGGCCGAGGCCCAGGGGCCGGCGAGATGGGTCCACCAGGCGATGAGGCCGACGGCGGGGATGCGCGCGAACGTCAGGATGTTGGGAAGATGACGCAGGGCGCTCATGCGGGCTTGCGGGCAGGATGCCGTCCGCCGAGGATGCCGGGCAACGCCAAAAACCCGTGGCCACCCCCTCCCGCATCGCCGTCTACCCCGGCACCTTCGACCCGCTGACCCTGGGGCACGTGGACGTCGTCCGGCGCGCCGGGCGGCTCTTCGACCGGGTGATCCTCGCCATCGCGGCCAGCGACGCCAAGAAGCCCTGGTTCACGCTCGAGGAGCGGCTCGCCATGGCCCGCGAGGCCCTCGCCGGCATCCCCGGCGTCGAGGTCGCGGCGCTGGACGGCCTGACCGCCGAGTTCGCCCGCTCCCGCGGGGCCACGGCCCTGATCCGCGGCCTGCGCAAGTTCAGCGACTTCGAGTTCGAGTTCGACATGGCCCACGCCAACCGGCTCCTCGCGCCCGAGCTGGAGACGGTGGTGCTGATGCCCAGCAAGGAGCAGTTCGTGACCTCCTCGACCTTCGTGAAGGACATCGCCCGGCACCGCCTCGCCGCGGTCCGCGACTTCGTCCCTCCCTGCGTGGTGCCCTACCTGGAGCGCCGGCTGGCATCGGGCAGCTGACGGCAGGGCGGGCGGCACCCCACCCTGTCTCCTTGCTTGCCCCCGGGGGGTGGGTCGCTTTGCTCCGACCTTCCGCCCCAAGGGCCCCCAACCGTGAACATCCAGATCCAAGAGACCACCCCGACCCGCCGCAAGGTGACGGTCACCGTCCCCGCCGCCAAGGTCGCCGAGACCCGCAAGGCCGTGGCGCGCGCCTTCGCCAAGGAGGCCAAGCTCCCCGGCTTCCGCCCGGGCAAGGCCCCCGAGTCGATGATCCTCGCCCGCTACGGCAAGGACATCGCCGCGGAGAGCACCCAGCGCCTGCTGGGCGAGGGCTATGACAAGGTGAAGGCCGAGGGCGGCATCGAGGTCTTCGCCCTGGTCGCCGCCGAGCCGGTCGAGACCGCCGAGGGCAAGGACGCCGTCCTGTCCTTCGAGGTCGACGTCGTCCCCGCCTACACCCTGCCGGACTGGAAGGCCATCAAGGTCGAGGCCAAGGTCGAGCCCGTCGCCGACGCCGACGTGCGCGCCAAGGTCGAGGAGATCCGCGCCCAGCGCGCCCGCTTCGAGGTCACCGAGGCCCCCGCCGGCAAGGGCGACTACGTCCGCCTCGCCTACGAGGGCGCCGTCGGCGGCAAGCCCCTGGCCGAGGTCGCGCCCGACGCGGGCCTGCTGGCCAAGTCCGAGGGCGCCTGGGAGGAGGCCGGCGCCGAGGGCGACCTCGCGCTCATCCCCTCCGTCGCCAAGGCCCTCGTCGGCCTGAAGGCCGGCGCCGAGGCCAAGGTCGAGCACACCTTCCCCGCCGACCACGCCAACGAGGCCCTGCGCGGCAAGACCGCCACCTACGCGGTGACCGTGAGCGAGGTCCGCTCCCGCCAGCTCCCCGCGATCGACGAGGCCTTCCTGAAGTCCGTCGGCGCGAAGGACGCCGCCGACCTCGACGACCAGGTGCGCAAGGGCCTCGAGGGCCAGCGCCGCCAGGACGCCGAGCGCAAGCGCCGCGAGGAGGCGCTCGACCTCCTGCTCAAGCCGCTCGACTTCCCCCTGCCCGAGTCGGCCGTCGAGCGCGAGTCCTACGACCTCTTCATGGAGTACGCCAACCTCCGCATGCGCGGCGGCGCCACCCCCGAGTCGCTCGAGAAGGACCGCGAGACCATCCTGGCCGACGCCCGCAAGGCCGCGGCCGCCCGCGTCCGCTCCCAGATCGTGCTCGCCCGCATCGCCAAGGAGGCGGGGGTCGAGCTCTCCCGCGAGGAGATGGGCGGCGCCGTGATGCGCGCGGCCTACGCCACCCGCACCCCGCCCGAGAAGCTGGCCAAGGACCGCGAGACCCTGCTGCGCATCCAGCGCGACGCCCTCCTCAACAAGGCCCTCGACCTCGTGCTCGCCGGCGGCGAGGCCCCGAAGAAGGGCTGACAACGCCCGCCGTCCGGGCACACTCGTCCCATGAGCTACATCATTCCGAACGTCGTCGAGCGGGACGCCCGCGGGGAGCGGGCCTGGGACATCTACAGCCGCCTGCTCAAGGACCGCATCATCTTCCTCGGCGCGCCCATCTACGACGAGGTGGCCAACGCCGTCATCGCTCAGATGCTCTTCCTGCAGATGGAGGACCCCAAGAAGCCCATCTCGCTCTACATCAACTCGCCCGGCGGCTCCGTCACCGCGGGGATGGCCATCTACGACACGATGAACTTCATCCCCTGCGAGGTGCACACCTACTGCCTCGGGAGCGCCGCGAGCATGGCCACCGTGCTCCTCGCGGCGGGCGCCAAGGGCAAGCGCTACGCCCTGCCCAACTCGCGCGTGATGATCCACCAGCCCAGCGGCGGCGCGGGCGGGCAGACGTCCGACATCTCCATCGCGGCCAAGGAGATCCTCCGCTGGCGCGACATCCTCAACCGCACGCTCGCCCGCCACAGCGGGAAGACCCCGGAGCAGGTGCAGCAGGACTCCGACCGCGACTATTACCTGACCGCCGACGAGGCCAAGGCCTACGGCCTGGTCGACGTCGTCGTCCCGGCGCGCCCGGAGAAGGCCTGACCCGATGGCCGACCAGGCGAGCGCCTGCTCCTTCTGCGGCAAGCCCGCGGCCTCGGTCGGCAAGCTGATCGCCGCCCCGGGCGGCGTCGGCATCTGCGACGCGTGCGTCGCCACCTGCGGCCGGCTGCTCGAGCGCGACCGCGCGAAGGCGGGGGCCAAGGCGCCCGCGGCCCCGGCCGCGGAAGGCCCGGCGATCCAGGAGAAGCCCGCGCCCGCCAAGCTCGGGCCCGTGCGGCTCATCCCGCCGGCTGAGCTGCGCGCGACGCTCGACGAGCACGTCATCTGCCAGGAGCACGCCAAGAAGGTCCTCTCGGTCGCGGTCCACAACCACTACAAGCGCCTGAACGACCGCCTCGGCGAGTCGGGCGGGGTGCCCGACGACCTGGCCCCCGTGGAGCTCGACAAGAGCAACGTCCTGCTCATCGGCCCGACCGGCTCGGGCAAGACCCTGCTCGCCCGCACGCTGGCGCGCGCCCTCGACGTCCCCTTCGCCATCGCCGACGCCACCACCCTGACCGAGGCCGGCTACGTCGGCGAGGACGTGGAGAACATCGTCCTGCGCCTGCTGCAGGCGGCGGACATGGACGTCGCCCGCGCGCAGCGCGGCATCGTGTTCGTCGACGAGATCGACAAGATCGGGCGCAAGTCGGACTCCGCCTCGCTCACCCGCGACGTCTCCGGCGAGGGCGTCCAGCAGGCGCTGCTCAAGATCCTCGAGGGCACCGTGTGCAACGTGCCGCCCGCCGGCGGCCGCAAGCACCCCGACCAGCAGTGCATCCAGGTCGACACCTCGGACATCCTCTTCATCTGCGGCGGCGCGTTCGTCGGGCTCGACCGGCTCGTCGCCAAGCGCGCCCGCGGGGCCCTCGGCTTCGCCGACGGCTCGGAGGCGCCCGCGCCCTCCGCCGAGGCCACCATGGCGGGGCTGCAGCCCGAGGACCTCTTCGCCTTCGGGATGATCCCCGAGTTCATCGGGCGCCTGCCGGTGATCTCCGTGCTCGCGCCCCTGACCGAGGCGGACCTTGTCCGCATCCTGACCGAGCCCCGCAACGCGCCCGTGCGGCAGTACCGCAAGCTGCTCGCCCTCTCCGGCGTGAGGCTCGACCTCGCGCCGGGCGCCCTCGAGGCCGTGGCGGCCAAGGCCCTCGCCCTCGGCACCGGCGCCCGCGGCCTGCGCTCCATCCTCGAGGCGGCGCTGCTCGAGACCATGTACGCGCCCCCGCCCGCGGGCTCGGCCGTCACCCTCTCGCCCTCGCCGGACGGCGTCCGGGTGGAGCGCGCGGGCGCCGGGAAGGCCGGCTGAGCCGGCCCCTCGATCTCCCCGGCCTCCTTGGAATCCTTAGTCTCCTTCCTCCCTTGATCCTCTACCCTGCCATCGACATCCGCGGCGGCCGCTGCGTCCGCCTGACCCAAGGCCGGGATGACGCGGTCACGCGCTACCACGACGACCCGGTCGAGCCCGCGCGCCGCTTCGCGGCCGCCGGCGCCGAGTGGATCCATGTCGTCGACCTCGACGGGGCCTTCGAGGGCGCGCCGAGGAACCTCGCCACGCTCCGACAGATCGCGGCCCTCGGGCCCAAGGTCCAGTTCGGCGGCGGCCTGCGGGACCTCGCCACGATCGAGGCGGCGCTCGCCGCGGGCGCCTCCCGCGTCATCGTGGGGACGCGCGCCGCGTCGGACCGCGAGTTCCTGGCCCAGGTGGCCAAGGCCCACGGCCCCCGGCTGGCGGTGGGCATCGACGCCAAGGACGGCCTCGTGGCCGTGCGCGGCTGGAAGGACGTGACCGCGGTCCGGGCGACCGAGCTCGCCAAGGCGGCGGCCGACCTGGGCGCCGGGGCGGTCATCTTCACGGACATCGCCACCGACGGCATGCTCTCCGGGCCCAACTGGGCCTCGCTCGAGGCGATGCTCGACGCCTGCCCCGCCCGGGTCATCGCCTCCGGGGGTGTCGCGGGCCGGGAGGACATCGTCCGCCTGGCCAAGCTGGCCAGGGTCCGGCGCCATCTGGACGGGGCCATCGTGGGCAAGGTGCTCTACGAGGGCCGGGCCGAGGTCGGCGACCTCCTCCGGGCGGCCAAGGACGCCGCCTGAGGCTTGCCAGCGGCCCCGGTCCCGGCAGGATGCGGGGACCATGAACCGCGTCCTGCTCCCCCTCCTCGCCCTCGCCGCCTCCCTGCAGGCGCAGGCCACGCCCGAGGCGGCGGCCATCATCGCCAAGGCCCGCGCCGCGGTGGCCAAGGACGCCACCTACCTCGATCGCGCCAAGAACCTCCACTTCGAGGGCAAGGTGACGGACAAGGACGGCGCCCCGCTGCAGTCCTTCATCCTCGAGGTGGCCGAGGGCGGCAAGCGCCGCGAGTTCCGCTACGACAAGGATTTCGCCGCCGAGCTGACGCTCGTGACCGACGGTCGCGAGGCCTGGGGCCGCCAGGCCAACCTTCAGACCGGCGAGCGCACCAGCGCGCGGGTCCTGCCCTTCGAGGTCGCGGCCAATCTCCGCGACATGGCCCTGACCGACCTGTCCTTCTACGGCGTGCCCGCGGGCTTCCGCGCCGCCGCGAAGCCCGCCTCCAAGGTCGAGGGCAAGGACGTCGTCACGGTCGTCTACACCTCCGGCCCCGGGTATACCCTGGTCCGCCACTTCGACGCCAAGACCCATGAGCTCGTCGCCACCGACTACCTGCGCCCCGACAGCTCGTTCGAGCGCCAGGTCGAGACCGAGACCCAGGTCGTGGAGGGCATCCGCTTCCCCAAGAAGATCCGCGTCCTCGACCCCAAGGGCGAGTTCCAGGGCACCATCACCTTCGAGAAGGTGGTCGTGAACGGCGAGCTCGCCGCCTCGTCGTTCGACTTCCCCGTGCGCTGAGCCCGCGATGCCGCTCCTCCGCAGCTGGGAACCGGGCTTCGACGCCCGTCTCCGCGCCTTCGTGGGCACGGGCGCGCCCGAGCCCAAGGTGCGCGAGGCCGTGGCGGCCGTCATCGACGATGTCCGCCGACGCGGCGACAGGGGCGTCCTCGCCGCGACCGCCAGGTTCGACGGCGCCCGGCTGACCGCGGCGCGCCTCCGCATCCCGGAGGCGGAGCTCGCGGCCGCCGCCAAGTCGCTGCCGGCGGCCCGGCGGCGCGCCATCCAGGCGGCCATCGCCTCCGTGCGCGACTTCCACCGCCGCACCCTGCCCAAGGGTTGGTCCGCCCGCAACCGCCACGGCGCGACCGTCGGCGAGCGCCACCTGCCCATCCGCCGCTGCGGCCTCTACATCCCGGGCGGGCAGGTCCCCCTCGTCTCGACCGTGGTCATGACGGCGATACCGGCCGCCGTGGCCGGCGTGCCCGAGGTCGTGGCCTGCACCCCGCCCGGACCGGGCGGCGCGGTGCACCCCGACCTGCTCGCCGCGCTTCACCTTTGCGGCGTGCGCGAGGCGTACCGCATCGGCGGCATCCAGGCGATCGCCGCGATGGCGCTGGGCACCGGCGCCGTGCCGGCGGTCGACAAGGTCTTCGGTCCCGGCAACGCGTACGTCACCGAGGCGAAGCGCCAGCTCTTCGGCGAGGTCGGGGTCGACCTCCTGCCCGGGCCCAGCGAGGTCATGGTGATCGCCGACGGCACCGCGGACCCCGAGTGGGTGGCCGCCGACCTCTGCGCCCAGGCGGAGCATGGCAGCGGCAAGGAGAAGCTCTACCTCGTGACCGACCGCGCGGGGGCGCACGCCAAGGTCCTGGCCGCCGCCGGGCGCCAATGCGCCTCGCTCGCCCATGGCGACAAGGTGCGCCGCATCCTCGCCGACCGCCTGCTCGGCATCCAGGTCCGCCGACTCGCGGATGCGGCCGAGGTCGCCAACCGCGTCGCCCCCGAGCACCTCGAGCTCATGGTCGCCCCGGGCAAGGTCGACGCGCTCGCCAAGGCCATCACCACGGCCGGGGCCATGCTCCTCGGTCACGAGACACCCACGGTCCTGGGCGACTTCGTCGCGGGGCCGAGCCACACCCTGCCGACCGGCGGGACCGGGCGCTTCTTCAGCGGGCTGCGGGTGGCGGACTTCCTGCGCCGCACGAGCGTGGTCCGCTACGACGCGCGCAGCCTCCGCAAGGCGGCGCCGACGGTGGCCGCCTTCGCCGCGATGGAGCGCCTCGACGCCCACGGGCGCTCGCTGGCGATCCGCCTGGGGAAGGCCTGAGGCGATGAGGTCGGCGCTCGCGGCGCTCCTGCTTGCCGCGCTCGCGCGGGCCGCGGCGCCCGTGGAGGTCGGGGCCGGCGCCTTCCTCGCCGAGGGCAAGCCGGCGGTCATCCGCTCGGCCGAGATCGCCTATGCCCGCGTGCCGCCGGACTACTGGGCGCACCGGCTCGCCCTGGCGCGCGCGGCGGGCTTCGACACGGTGAGCACCTACGTGGTCTGGGCCCACCACGAGCCGTCGCCGGGGCGGCTCGACTGGACGGGCCCCCGGGACGCCGCCGCGTTCTGCCGCGAGGCGGCCCGGCTCGGCCTGCGCGTCATCATCCGGCCAGGTCCCTATGTCTGCGGCGAGTGGGACCTCGGGGGCTACCCTTGGTGGCTGCTGCGGGACGCGCGCCCCGGCGACCGTTTCCTGCGCACGGCGGATCCCCGCCATCTCGCCGCCGCGGAGCGCTGGATGGAGGCGGTGGGCCGCGAGCTGGGGCCGCTCTCGGCGCGCCGGGGCGGGCCGATCATCCTCGTCCAGGTCGAGAACGAGCATGCCGCCTACGGCCGCGAGCCGGGCTATGCGGCGACCCTCGCGGCCGCGCTGCGCCGGGGCGGGCTCGACGCGCCGGTGTTCGAGCTCGAGACCCCCGCGCGCGTGCGGCGGGTGGACGACGGCCTGTTCGCCGGCGTGGCCCTCGGCAGCGATCCCGCGGGCGGTCTCGGCGAGCTGCGGAAGGCGATGCCCGACAACCCGGCCTGGGTGGCCGAGTTCTACCCCGGGTGGTTCGACAGCTGGGGCAAGCCGCACGCGCGCGGGCAGCGCGACCGCTTCCTCGGCGACCTGAGATGGATGGTGGAGAACGACGTGTCGTTCAACATCTACGCCTTCCACGGCGGGACCACCTTCGGCGCGCGCGCCGGCGCCAACAGCCCGCCGTTCGCGCCGCAGGTCACGAGCTACGACCTCGACGCGCCGGTGGACGAGCAGGGGCGGCCGCGGGAGCTCTTCCACGCGATCCGCGCCCTCCTCGCGGCGCGCCTGCCCGCCGGGGAGACGCTGCCGGAGCCGCCCGCGGCCGTGCCCATCCAGCGGGTCCCCCGGTTCGCGGCCACAGCCTCCGCGCCCGTGCTCTCCAACCTGCCGCGCCCGATGATCCTGCCGGCCGGGGCGCGCCTGAACTTCGAGGCCAACGGCCTCGGCCATGGCGTCGGCCTCTACGCCTCCACCATCCCGGCCGGGCCGGCCGACATCCTCCGGCTGCGCGGCGTGGCCGACCTCGCCTGGGTCTTCGTGGATGGGCGCCTCGTGGGCAAGGTGGACCGGCGCGCCGGCGACACGCCCGTCGGGCTGCCCGCGCGGGAGCGTCCCGCGCGCCTCGACGTGCTCGTGGAGGAGATGGGGCGGGTGAACTTCGGGCCGGGACTGCACGACCTCAAGGGCATCCGGGGCGCGGAGCTCGAGGCGGCCGATGGCTCTCGGCGCGCGATCGACCGGTGGGTGCTCCACCCGATCCCCGTGGACGGGTCGCCTCCCGCGAACCTGCGCTGGGAGAACCGGGAGGCCCGCGGGCCCGCCTGGTGGGGCGCGACCTTCCAGGCGGCCGCCGGCAAGGACACGTGGCTCGACCTGCGCGGCTGGGGCAAGGGCATGGCCTGGGTCAACGGTCGGCCGCTCGGCCGCTATTGGAGCATCGGGCCGACGCAGACGCTCCTCCTGCCGGGCTGCTGGATCCGCGAGGGCGCGAACGAGGTCGTCCTGCTCGACCTCGAGGGGCCGGAGGATCCCCACCTCGCGGGGCTGGACCACCCCATCCTCGACGAGCTGCGCTCGCCGCACCTGCCTCGCGCCAACCGCAGGCAGGGCCAGGAGGCGCGGCTGCCGGAGGCCGCCGCGGCCAGCTTCCGGCTCGAGTCCGGCAAGGATTGGCAGAGCGTGCCCATCGGGCCCTCGGCGCGCGGGCGCTACCTCGCGCTGGAGATCCGCGAGTCGCAGGACGGCCAGCCTCACGGGTCGCTCGCGGAGCTCGAGCTTCTCGCGCCCGACGGCTCCGCGCTGCCGCGCCAGGCGTGGCGCATCGCCTATGCGAGCAGCGAGGAGCGCGTCGCGGAGGACGGCCTGGCCGACAACATCCTCGACGGGAAACCGGCTACCTACTGGCACTCGCGCTGGAACGGGGAGAGGACGCCCCCGCCGCACGTGATCGTGATCGACCTCGGCGCCGTCGCGGAGGTCGGCGCGGTGCGCCTGCTGCCGCGGCCGGACATGGCCAACGGGCGGATCCGCGACGGGCGCGTGCACCTCTCCGAGCTGCCCTTCCCGGGGCAGTGATCAGCGGCGCAGCCGGGCGAGCGCCTCGGCGTGCAGCCGGGGGGCGGCGGCGAGGACATTGCCCGCGGCCACCGGGTCGCCGCCGTCCCACGCGGTGACCGTGGCGCCGGCGCCGCGGAGGACGGGCAGCACGGGGACCAGGTCCCAGGGGTTCATGACGGGGTCCGCCATGAGATGGGCGCGACCGGCCGCGACCATGAGGTGGCCGTAGCCGTCGCCCCAGGTGCGGACGAAGCCGCAACCGGACGCGAGGCCGGCCCAATCCGCGGCGGGATGGTGGCGCCGGATGTTCTCGGCGTCGGTCGTCACGACCACGGCCTCGGCGAGCGGGGCCTCGGCGACCCGGGTGGGACGGCCGTTGAGCGTCGCGGTCCGCCCGTCGCCCTCGGCGCGCTCGCGGAGGATGGGCTGGTCGATGACGCCGAGCAGCGGCTGGCCGCGGTGGCGGAGGCCGACGAGGATGGCGAAGAGGGGGACGCGCGAGACGAAGGACTTGGTGCCGTCGATGGGGTCGAGCACCCAGCACAGCTCGGCGTCGGCGCGCTCCGGCCCGAACTCCTCGCCCACGATGCCGTGCGAGGGGAAGGCGCGGGCGATCTCGGCGCGCATGGCGCGCTCGGCCTCGCGGTCGGCGACCGTCACGGGCGAGCCGTCGGCCTTGGTCTCGACCTCGATGGCGGGCCGCGCCCAGGCGGCGCGCACGACCTCGCCGGCGACGTCCGCCAGGTGGGCGGCGAAGCGCCGGAGCTCGTCGGCCTGGGAAGGGGGCAGCACGGGTAGGACGCTGTCCCGGCGGGACGGCCGGGACAAGGCGGAATCGGGGTCGCTTGCGCGGCGACGGGTTCCCGGCACGGTGGGCGCATGGGACACCCCGAGGATCCGTCCGGCCCGCCCTCGCTGCTGCAGCGCTGGGAGGACCTGCTCTTCCTGCACTGGGAGACCGAGCCCGGCGAGGTGGCGTCGCGCCTGCCCCGCGGCCTCGAGCCGGACACGTTCGAGGGCAGGGCGCACGTCGGCCTCGTCGCCTTCTCGATGCGGGACGTGCGTCCCCGCGGCTGGCCGGCGGTGCCCTGGCTGTCGGACTTCCTCGAGCTCAACGTCCGCCTCTATGTGCGCGGCCCGGGAGGCCGGCCGGGCGTCCACTTCCTCTCGCTCGACTGCGACCGCTGGCCGGCGGTGGCGATCGCGCGCGCGCGGTACCACCTGCCCTACCGGCACGCCGAGATGGCGCGGGGCGTCCGGGCGGGCGGCCGGTCCTTCCATTGCCGTCGCCGCGGCGAGCGCCCCGCCGCGGAGCTGGCCTGGGCGGCGCTCGGCGAGCCGGCGCCGGCCGCGACCGGCACGCTCGAGCACTTCCTCGCGGAGCGCTACACGTTCTTCACGGAGGGCCCGCGGGGGCTCCTGGCCGGCGAGGTCCGCCACGCGCCGTACGCGGTCGCACCGGCGACGATGGCGGCGTGGAGCGACCTGCCGCTCAGGTGGGACGGCCTCCCCGGGCTCGGGGCGCCCTGCCACGCGATGGTCTCGCCCGGGGTCGACGTGCGCTGCTGGAGCCTGGTGGACGCCGCCTTGCCTCCGGGCGGGCGGACGGTCTGATGGGGTCATGCGCCTCCGGCTGACCGACTACCGCCACTTCGTGTGGGACTGGAACGGGACGCTGCTGGACGACACCTGGCTGTGCTGCGAGTCGCTCAACGGGATGCTGGGACGGCGCGGCCTGCCGGCCGTGGACCCGGCGGACTACACGCGGATCTTCGAGTTCCCGGTGCAGCGCGTGTACCGAAAGGTGGGCATCATGGTCGACGAGGCCGAGTTCGAGGCGGTGTCCCACGAGTTCGTCTCGACCTACGAGTCGCGCAAGGCGGAGTGCGGCCTGCACCGCGGGGCGCTCGAGCTGATCGACGACCTGTCCGGCCGCGGCGCCACCCATTCCGTGCTCTCCGCCTACGAGCGCGGGCTCCTGCAGCAGACGCTCGACGCGATGGCCCTGTCGGCCCGCTTCCGCAAGCTCTGCGGGGGCGGCGACATCCACGCCCGGAGCAAGGCCGAGCGGGCGCGGACCCACCTGCACGACCTCGGTGTCGCGGCGGCCGACACGCTCTACATCGGCGACACGGTCCACGATCTCGAGTCCGCCCGGGCGATGGGGACGGATTGCCTGCTCGTCGCCCACGGCGGCCAGCACCGCAGCCGCCTCGAGGGGCACGGCGCGCCGGTCATCGACAGCTTCGACGAGCTGCACGAGGTCCTGCGGTCGGTCCGCGACTGACCGGCCTCAGCCCGCGAACGCCTCCGCGCGGAGCACGGTCCCCGCGTGCAGGCGGGCCGTCTTGCGGCGGTCGCGGTTGTAACCGCCGCCGTAGAGCACGACCGTCGGGATGCCGGCGCCGCGGGTGGCGGCGAGGACCCTCCGGTCGCGCTCGGCGATGGCGTCGTCGTCGAGCGCCATCTGTCCGAAGCGGTCGTCGCGATGGACATCGGCGCCGGAGTTCCAGAAGACCAGTCCGGGTCGGGCGCGATGGAGCGCCTCCTCGAGCGACGCCGAGAGGGCGGCGAGGTATTCCGGCCCCTCGACGCCCCGGGGCAGCGGCACGTCGAGGTCACCCGCCTCCTTGGTCGCCGGGTAATTGCGACCGACATGGATCGAGTGCGAGAAGCGCCCGGGGAGGCCGCGCAGGAGGGCGTGGGTGCCGTTGCCCTGGTGCGCGTCGGTGTCGATGACGAGGACGCGCAGCCCGGGGCGCTCGGTCGCCAGCGCGGCGCAGGCCACGGCGACGTCGTTCAGGACGCAGAAGCCGAGGCCTCGGGCGGCGAAGGCATGGTGGGTGCCGCCGCCTAGGTTGGCGGCCAGCCCGTCCCCGAGCGCCGCGCGGGCGGCGAGCAGCGTGCCCTGGGTCTCGCGTCGGCAGCGGTCGAGCAGCCGGGCGTTGTCGGGCAGGCCCAGGCGGTTGCGTTCGGGGTCGGACAGGCGTCCGTCACGCACGGACTCCAGGTACGCCGCCTCATGGACCCTGAGGAGGTCCTCCCAGTGGGCCGGTTCCGGCGCCACGAAGCGGCCGGACCTCAGCTCGCCCTCGAGCAGGGCGCGTGAGCGGCTGAACTTGTCCATCGGGAACGGGTGCTCCTCGGGCAAGGGATAGTGGTAGTCGGGGTGGTGGAAGCAGAGCACGGACAGGGATGAGGAAACGGGGGAAGGGGCTGAGGGAAAGGGAAACTCCCGGAAAGGCGGGGTCAGGCGGGGCCGGCCCTCCCCCCATCCCAGTCTTGCCCGCGGCCAATCCGATGCTCACCTTTCGGCACCCCCATTCCCATGCAGCCCTTCGACCAAAACCCTTGGCTCTACCTCGGCCTGGCCCTCGCGGCCATCGTCGCGGTCTATGTGATCCTGAACCGCGGCCCCAAGGCGGCCGAGGCCGGGGCCGACGCCGAGGCCATCGACGATGTCATCAAGGCCGGCGCCGAGACCCTGGGGGCCTCCGACCAGGTCTTCCCCCCGCCCGCCGACTTCGTGGCCAAGGCCCGCGTCAAGGGCATGGACGGGTATCGCGCGCTCCATAAGCGCTCAATCGAGGACATGGAGGGCTTCTGGGCGGACGAGGCCAAGAATCTGCACTGGTTCAAGCCCTGGACCAAGGTCCTCGACGAGTCCCGCAAGCCCTTCTTCCAGTGGTTCACCGGGGCCAAGACCAACCTGGCCTACAACTGCCTCGACGCCCAGATCGCCAAGGGCCTCGGCGACAAGGTCGCCATCGTCTTCGAGGGCGAGCCCACCCCCGAGGGCAAGGCGGAGGTCCGCCGCCTGACCTACCGCGACCTGCACCGCGAGGTCGGCCGCTTCGCCAACGTCCTCAAGGGCATGGGCCTGCGCAAGGGCGACACCGTCGCCATCTACATGCCGATGGTGCCCGAGCTGGCCATCGCCGTCCTCGCCTGCGCCCGCATCGGGGTCGTCCACTCCGTCGTCTTCGGCGGCTTCTCCGCCGAGTCCATCCGCGACCGCGTCAACGACGCCTCGTCCAAGGCCGTCCTCACGATGGACGGCGGCTGGCGCCGCGGGAAGTTCCTGCCCCTGAAGCAGACGGTCGACGAGGCCGTGAAGGACTGCCCCAGCATCCGCCACGTGCTCGTGCTCCAGCGCCACGAGGGCAAGCCCGACGCCGGCTGCGCGATGCAGCCCGGGCGCGACCTCTGGTACCACGAGGCGGCCGCCAAGGTGACCGCCGAGTGCCCCGCCGAGGAGCAGGACGCCGAGGACATGCTCTTCCTGCTCTACACCTCCGGCTCCACCGGCAAGCCCAAGGGCATCATCCACACCACCGGCGGCTACATGGTGCACGCCTACGCCACCAACAAGTACACCTTCGACCTCCGCGGCGACGACCTCTTCTGGTGCACGGCCGACATCGGCTGGGTCACCGGCCACACCTACGTCGTCTACGGCCCCCTGCTCAACGGCTGCTCGGTCCTCATGTACGAGGGGGCGCCCGACGCGCCGGACTTCGGCCGCTTCTGGAAGATCATCCAGGACCACAAGGTCTCGGTCTTCTACACCGCGCCGACCGCCATCCGCGCCTTCATGAAGTGGGGCGACCAGTGGGTGACCAAGCACGACCTGTCGTCGCTGCGCCTGCTCGGCTCGGTCGGCGAGCCCATCAACCCCGAGGCCTGGCTGTGGTACCACAAGCTGGTCGGCAAGGAGCGCTGCCCCATCGTCGACACCTGGTGGCAGACGGAGACCGGCGGGCACATGATCACCCCCATCCCCGGCTGCACGCCCACGAAGCCCGGCTCGGCCACCCTGCCCTTCTTCGGCATCGACGCCGCCGTGCTCGACGAGCAGGGCAACGAGACCGACCACGGCATCCTCGCCATCCGGCGCCCCTGGCCCGGCATCATGCGCGGCATCTACGGCGACGAAAAGCGTTACGTCGAGGCCTACTGGAGTCGCTGGGGCGGCAAGTATTACTTCCCGGGCGACGGCGCCATCCGCGACAAGGACGGCTACCTCTGGATCACCGGGCGCGTGGACGACGTCGTCAACGTCTCCGGCCACCGCATCGGCACCGCCGAGCTGGAGGCCGTCTTCATCCAGAACAAGGCCGTCGCCGAGTCGGCGGTCGTCGGGGTGAAGCACGACCTCAAGGGCCAGGGCCTGATGGCCTTCGTCATCCTCAAGGCGGCCGCCGCCGGGACGGACGAGGCCGCGCTGGCCAAGGAGCTCAACGCGATGGTCGACACCCAGATCGGCAAGTTCGCCCGCCCCGAGCGCATCGTCTTCGTGCCCGACCTTCCCAAGACGCGCTCGGGCAAGATCATGCGGCGCCTGCTGCGCGACGTGGCCGAGGGCCGCGAGCTCGGCAACGTCTCGACCCTCGCCGACCCCGCGGTCGTCGAGGCCATCAAGCGCAAGTTCGCCGGGGCCTGAGACCGCCGACATCCCCCCGACGAGGGCCCGCCAACCGGCGGGCCCTTTTCACAAGCACCTATCAGCGGGAGAGGAGACTGAGCGCCTCCGCGGGGGCGAGCACGAGCACCCCCTCCGTGCGGGCGCCCATGAGATGGCCAAAATGTCGCCGGTCGCCCGTGACCAAGCAGCCGCAACCCAGTTCAATGGCGGCACGGAGCACCGGCGCGTCCTTGGCTGGCAAGCCGTGGCACGAGTCCATGCCCGCCGAGGCGGGCGGGGGATTGAGCTCCATGGTCTCCAGGAGCCGCGAGAGGTTGGCATGCCTGGTCGCCGGCAAATTGCGCAGGGCCTCGTCGACGACATAGCCATCGACGACGAGGATATGCCCATCCCCGACAAGCCTCTCCAACAACACACGGATCGCGCCGCGGTGATGGGCGGCTGACCACAGGATGTTGGCGTCGAGAAAGACCCTCACTCAGCCCTTCCGGCGACGACGGCCCTGCGCCTTGGCGAGCCTGGCCTCCTCCACCGCGAACTCGCGCAGCCTCGCCGGGGTGTAGGTCTCGACGGGAACGACCGCGGAGGGGCGGAGCAGGATGCCATCCGGCGTCATCTCCGCGACGAGCACATGATCGGGGCCGAGGCCCAGCAGGCGACGGAACTTCGCGGGCAAGGTGAGCGTGCCGCGCGGATTCACGGTGAGGACGGACTTCATGTCATCAGTCTGCCAGAAATCTTATTTTCAGCAATTCTGAAATTCTGACATCAAACAGGGCTTCCGTCGGAGCCCGGCCAGGATAGCCTGTCCGCATGATGACCCTCCGACGCACCCTCGCGGCCCTTGTCATGGCCGCGCTCCTACCCGCCGCTGCCCTGGCCAAGCTGACCGTCGGCTCCCCGGCCCCCGAGGCCCGGCCCAAGGTCATGATCCAAGGCGAGGCAGTCGGGAAGCTCGACGACTCCAAGACCTACCTCTTCGAGTTCTGGGCGACATGGTGCGGGCCCTGCGTGCAGATGGTCCCCCACCTCAACGCGCTGGACAAGGAATTCGGCCCCAAGGGCCTCGTCATCCTCGGCACCTCCGTCTGGGAAGATGACCAAGCCAAGGTCGCCGCCTTCGTGAAGGCGCGCGGCGACAAGATGGGCTACCGCGTGGGCTTCGACGCCGACAAGGCCATGGCCAAGGGCTGGCTCGAGGCCGCGGGGGTCGACGGCATCCCGCACGCCTTCGTCGTCCAGAAGGGCAAGGTGGTCTGGACCGGTCACCCGGGCCAGCTCACCGACAAGCTCGTCGCCTCCTTCCTGGACGGCTCCTATTCGCCCGAGATGGCCAAGGTCGAGGAAACCAAGGCTGGAGCGGCCGAGGCCAAGCTCGCCGAGAAGATGCAGGCGCTCGGCATGGCGGTGCAGGCCAAGCAATGGGACAAGGCGGAGACGCTCCTCGCCGAGACCCTCCCTCTCGTGCCCGAGGAGGAGCGCGCCCAGTTGGCCGAGGCCGTGGGTGACATGGTCGCGATGGGGCGCGGCGACCCCTCGCGCATCTACAAGCGCCTTGCCGCCTTCGCCGAGGAAGCCAAGGACGACCTGGTGATGCAGAACGGAATCGCCTGGGAACTCGCGACCAATTCCGACTTCGAGGGCAAGCGCGACCTCGCCCTGGCCTCCAAGCTCGCCGAGCGCGCCGTGAAACTGGCGGAGGGCACCGAGAAGGCCGCCTGCCGCGACACCCTTGCCCGCATCCGTTTCATGCAAGGCAAGAAGGAGGAAGCCGTGCAGTTGCAGGAAAAGTCCGTCGCCGCCGCGTCCGAAGCGATGAAAGAATCCGCCCAGGCGACACTGGATTCCTACCGCAAGGGTGTGCTGCCCAAGCCCTTCGAGGCGGTCGAGTACTTCGAGGAAGGCGAGTGACGGCCGACGAGGACAGGGTAGACGGCGAAGACCGGAGGCCGTGAAGCTATCGCCGCAAGGCGGCCAGCTCCCCTATCCACCTGAGGTGGGGGCAGGCGACCGCGGCGAAAGGAAGATCGGCCAACGGAATCCATTCGAGGTCACGCGCCCGGGGTAGCCGCGTCCCGGACGGCACGCGGTGCAACCGCTCCTCATAGGTGGTCGTGGTGATGCTGCGCTTGCGCACGGCGAGGGGCTCGGCGGAAGCGGCGCCCATGTATCGGCATCGACAGGGGAGTCGGCGGCGGGCAAGATGATTGTATGCGATGCCCCCGCTTGCTCTGCGCCCTCATGCTCTGCCTTGGCGCCACGCTGTCCGCCCAGTTCGAGAAATGCCCCGTCGCGTCCGAGGCCCGGCCAAAGGTGATGCTCGAGGGCGACGCCTTGGGTGAGTTCGAGAAGGGCAAGGTCTACATCATCGCCCTATGGGCGCCCTGGCCGGGCAACCAGGAGATGGTGCGCACCGACCAATACCGGGAGAGCATCAGCGTCATACCGTGGATGGCCGAGCTGCAGAAAACCCTCGGCGCCAAGGGCCTGGTTGTGCTCACCGTGGCCTTCGGCGAGAAGGATCCCGCCAAGGCGGCCGAGCTGATCCAGAAGTTCAAGGCGGAGGGCGTGATCGTGCGCACAGGCTTCGACGCCGACCGGGCCATGGCCAACGCCTGGCTCGACGGCGATGTCAACCGCCGCACCCCGCGCGCCTTCGCCATCGCGCAGGGCCGGGTCATCTGGGAGGGACACCCCGTCCACCTGACGCCCGCGATGGTCACGACTTTCATCGACGGCACGTACTCACCCGAGAAGGCCGCGCAGGCGAAGGCCAAGGTCGAGTCGCTGCAAGGCTCGCTGCTGGAGGCGTTGCAGAGAGGGCGCCTGCAGCAGGCCGAGACCCTGCTGGGGGAAGTCCTGCCCCTGATGCACGAGGCCGACCGGGAGCCCTACGCCGAGATGGTGCAGGCCGGCATCGCCATGCGCAAGGGCGACGCCAGCCTCGCGCTCAAGCAGCTCCGGGCGAGGGCCGAGGCGACCAAGGATGACGCGTCCGAGCAGAACGACATGGCCAACGATGTCATGGTGCTGTTCGAGCGGGGCGGCCATCGATCCTTCCTCGAGGTGGCATCGTCCTGCGCTGAGCGCGCGGTCAAGCTCGCGACCGAGAGGAACCCCGACGGCACCGCCACGGCATGCTGCCTCGACACCTTGGCGAGGGTCCGGTTCATGCAAGGCAAGCAAGCCGAGGCCATCCAGCTGCAGGAACAGGCGCTTGCCAAGATGGAGAACGCCGACGCGAAGAAGGCCCTACGCGAGACCCTTGAGTCCTACAAGCGCGGCGTGCTGCCGCCGATGATCATGGATCCGAGCCAGCTCGGGCGCTAGGCTCCGGGTCGACGGCCGGACCCGCCTTTGGCCAGCTCACTGATCCACCTCAGGTGGGGGCCGGCTACAGCGGCGAAGGGAAGCTCGGCCAGCGGGATCCACTCGAGGTCACGCGCCCGGGGTAGCCGCGTCTCGGACGGCACGCGGTGCAGCCGCTCCTCATAGGTGGTCGAGGTGATGCTGCGCTTGCGCACGGCGAGGGGCTCGCCGGGGCGGAGGCCGAGGGACTCCAAGGTGGGTAGCTCGGCCAGTCCCGCCAGGCGCGTGGCATCGGCCGGATGGCGGCGGAGCAGGACCTTGCCGCGCCGGATGGCGAGGGCGCGGTCGACGGTCTCGCGGCGGCGCGCCTTGGGTGCGAAGACGGGGATGCCCGCCGCCTTGCCGCGGGAAGCGCACCAGCCGGACACCGGGCAGGCGTCGCAGGCCGGCGCCGCCTTGCGGCACACGGTGGCGCCGAGCTCCATCATCGCCTGGTTGTGGTCACCGGGACGGCGGGGGTCGAGGAGGGCGACGGCAAGCGGAGTCACGGCGCGGACGGCGGCCGCGGTGGTGGGGAAGGGCTTTCGCAGGCCGGACAGCCGGGCGATGACGCGCACGACGTTGCCATCGACCACCGCCGCGCGGTCGCCGA
>VFQS010001717.1_pt1 | contig 19357 bp, 16 predicted proteins | sample 3512361 | NCBI WGS metagenome assembly VFQS01 (sample SAMN10412375, study PRJNA504923) | tailings metagenome | isolation source: Relicate 1 Philex TSF3 active mining | place: Philippines
GGGTCATACCAGTCCGAGGTGAATTCCCACACGTTGCCCGCCATGTCCCCCAGCCCGTAGCCGTTCGCCGGGAAGCTCCCGGCGGGCGCCGTGCCATGGAAGCCGTCCTCCGCGAGATCCCTCGAGGGAAAGCCGCCCTGCCAATGGTTGGCCATGATCCGCCCGTCCGGACGCTCCTCGTCGCCCCACACGTAGGCCTTGCCGTCGAGCCCGCCGCGCGCCGCCCACTCCCACTCCGCCTCCGTCGGCAGGCGTCCACCGGCCCAGGCGCAATACGCGAGCGCATCGCGGTACGTCACCTGCGTGACCGGATGGTCCATCCGGTCGTCGATCGAGGACCCCGGGCCCTCGGGGTGGCGCCAGTCGGCGCCCGGTGTGAAATGCCACCACGGCATCTCGCCGACGCCGCACATCGCCGCGTCGAGCCCGGGTTGGAGGCGGAAGACCATCGCGCCCGGAAGGAGGTCCTCCGGCCGCGCGTTCGGGAAGGCGCGGCCGTCGACCGGCTTCTCGGCATCGGTGACATGCCCCGTCGCCCGCACGAAGGCGGCGAATTGCCGGTTGGTCACCTCGGTGCGCGAGATACGGAAGCCGCGGACGGTGACGCGGTGGACCGGACCCTCCTCGGGGTGGTGCGCGCCGTCGCCCATCGCGAAGCTCCCGCCGGGTATCGCCACCGCGTCGGCTCTCGGGTCGGCGTCGGCGTGGAGCAGGCCCAGCAGCAGGAAGGGCAGGGCCACGCCCGCCACCATGGCGACCGTCAGCCAGGACTTCGCGCGATCCGGCGTCATCGCTTGCCTGCCTTTTTCTCCTTCCAACCGGGCTCGCCCGGCAGGGGGAAGTCGGGGTTCGGCCTGTGCTGCTCGGCGAAGGCCTTCTCGGCGCGCGCGACGAGGTCCGGTCGGCTCGCGGCGAGGTTTCGGCTCTCGGTGCGGTCGGCCCTCAGGTCATAGATCTCGATGGGCGAAGGCTTGTCGGAGAGAATTTTCCGGCGGATGGCCTTGGCGCCGTCCTGCCAGACGACGGCCTGCCAGGTCTCGCCCTCATGGAACTCGAAGAAGACGAGCTCGTGCTGCGATTGCTCGCCCTTTCCGGTCAGGAGGGGCGCGAGGCTCCGGCTGTCGAGCGGGGTGGCGAACCTCCCGCCCGCCAGCTCCTCGGCCGTGCGGAAGAGATCCCATGCCGCGGTGAGGTGGTCCGTGCGCTTGCCCGCCGCCACCGTGCCTGGCCACCAGGCGATCTGGGCGGTGCGGATGCCGCCCTCGTGCGGCGAGCGCTTGTCGCCCTTGAGTCCGGCGCGCCCGCGGAAGTAGCCCGGCTCGTGGCCATAGGCGCTCTCGCAGCCGTTGTCCGAGAGGAACACGACCAAGGTGTCCTTTTCCACGCCGAGCTCCTTGAGGAGGTCCATCACGCGTCCCACGTCGGCGTCGAGCCGGTGGACCATCGCGGCATAGAGCCGGGCCTTCTCGGGCCGGGGGTGGTCCCCGAACTTGTCCTTGAACGGCGCCAGCATCTCCTCGGTCGCCTGCAGCTTGCCGTGGGGCAGGGTGACGGGGAGGAAGAGGAAGAAGGGCTTGCCTGCCTTGTGCTGGCTCCGCGTCCAGGCGAGGGCCTCGTCCATGATGCGACCGTGCGCGTATTCTCCCTTGCGCAGCGGGACGTTCTTCTGCCCGCGTCCCTCGTCGAGCGCCTCCGGGAAATACTCATGGGCGTGCACCTGGTGGTTGTAGCCGAAGAAGCGGTCGAAGCCTTGGTCGAGGGGTTCCGAGCCCGAGCCCGGGTAGCCCATGCCCCATTTTCCGAAGCACCCGGTCGCATACCCCGAATGCTTCAGGGACTTGGCCACCGTGGGCACCCTGCCGATGGGATGCTGCCCTGTCGGGTATTCCTTGTTGGCCCGGATGGGGCCGTGGCCGGTGTGCAGGCCGGTCAGCAGGGCGGTGCGGGAGGGGGCGCAGACCGACGATCCCGCGTAGGCACGGTCGAAGCTCAGGCCCTCGCGCGCCATCTGGTCCAGCCGCGGGGTCGGGATGAGTTTCTGGCCGAAGGGCCCGATGTCCCCGGGACCCAGGTCGTCGGCCAGGATGTAGACGATGTTGGGCTTGGCGCCGGCGACGGCGGCGAGGCCGGACAGCAGGAGGAGAAGGAGGCGGGGCATGGTCGTCCTCTATCCAACCCGACCGACTCCCGCAAGTTCCGCCGCCCAGGACCTTCCGGCCGCCTTTCGTCCTTCGTTTTTCGCCTTTCCTCCGTTTCCTACGGGGACCCCCATGCGCCTCGAGCATCGCAGCCAGCCCCTCGCCGACCGTCCCCGGTTCCTCCGCCGCCTCGTCGCCTACGCGCTCGCCGCCGCCCTCCTCATCGCCGTCTCCCTCCTTATCGGCGTGCTCGGCTACCATCACCTCGGCGGCCTCGGCTGGGTCGACGCCTTGCTCAACGCCTCGATGATCCTCGGCGGCATGGGGCCGGTGGACGTCCTGGCCTCGGACCGGGCCAAGCTCTTCGCCTCCGCCTATGCGCTCTACAGCGGCGTCGCCCTCCTCAGCACCGTCTCGCTTCTCCTGACCCCGGTCGTCCACCGCGTCCTCCATCGCATGCACCTGGAGGGAAGGTAGGCCAGCCCGGCCCCGCTTTTCATCCTTCGTTTTTCGTCCTTCGTCTGCTTCGCTCCGCCCCATGCCCCACGCCACCGATGACGAGGTCCTGCGCATCTTCCGCGAGTCGGAGGCGCTCCTCACCGGCCATTTCGTCCTCCGCTCCGGTCTCCACAGCGGCCACTTCTTCCAGTGCGCCAAGGTCTGCCAGCGCATGGACAAGGTCACCCGCCTCGTCGAGCTCCTGCTCCCGCGGCTGGCCGCGCACCCCTGCGACACCGTCCTCGCCCCGGCCATGGGCGGCCTCGTCGTGGGCCAGGAGCTCGCCCGCCAGCTCGGCGCTCGCTTCGTCTTCGCCGAGAAGGAGAACGACCGCCTCGTGATGCGCCGCGGCTTCGCCTTCGCCAAGGGCGAGCGCGTCCTCATCGCCGAGGATGTCGTCACCCGCGGCGGGCGCGCCCAGGAGTGCCTTGACCTGCTCGCCCCGACCGGCGCCGTCCCGGTGGCCGTCGCCTCGCTCGTCGACCGCTCCGCCGGCCAGACCCGCTTCGCCGTCCCCTTCGTCGCCCTCCTCGAGCTGAGTTTCCCCACCTACCCGGCCGATCAGCTCCCCCCGGAACTCGCCGCCCTGCCCGCCAGCAAGCCGGGGAGCTGAGGACGCTCGCCCGCCCTTGACCCGAGGGGCTTCCGGGCCTTAGTCCGTGGGGTTCTCATGGACCGCAAACATCTGGCATTGGGCTCGCTTTTCCTCGCAGGCGCCCTCGGCGCCTTCTACTGGAACGCCCAGGCCACCCACGCCTACCAAGCCGCCCAGCCCGTCGCCCCCGTCGCCGGCGCCGCCGCCACCCCCGTCCCCGCCGCGCCCGCCCCCGCGGCCCCGGTCGCCCCCGTGGTCCCGGCCCTCGCACCCGATCCCGCCTTCCAGCCCGCGGTCATCTCCGAGCTCGCCAACCCCGTCCTCAAGCTCCGCCTCACCTCGCACGGTGGCGGCATCGTCGATGCCGCCCTTCTCCGCCACCCCACCACGCTCGCGGACGCCTCCCCCTTCCGCTTCAACGCCGGCGCGCCCGATGCCGCCCTCGAGATCCACATTCCCGATCCCGCCACCGCCAAGCCCGTCGCGGTGCGCCTCGCGATGTCGGCGCTGCCCCCCGTCGACGGCTGGACGCGCTTCCAGGGCGCGCTGCCCGACGGCACCAAGGTCGTCCGCGCCTACCGCCTTCGCGCGGACGCCGAGGGCAAGGGCGCCGCGGATCCCCATGGCATCGAGTTCTCGGTCACCCTGACGCCGCCCGCCGGCCGCGCCGCGCCGAAGTTCTGGCTCTCCACCGGCGCCTGGCAGCCCGAGGCGGCCGACAAGACCAACCTCTTCCAGACCGTGCTCGTGGCCGACGCCGAGGACACCCCTCACGTCAGCCTGTCCGAGTTCACCGACAGCGCCGGGTTCCTCGGCTTCTTCGCCCACAAGGCCTCGGCGGAGTATCCCCTCGTGCCCGCCGGCGGCGTCCACCGCTGGGTCGCCGCGGCCAACCAGTATTTCGTGGCCTCCCTCTGCCCCGATCCCGCCCAGCGCGGCGCCCGCTCGGAGGTCGTCGCCCTGCCCGTGGCGCTGGCCGACAACCACCGCGCCGTGCGCGCCCTCGCCTCGTGGGAGGGCCTCGTCGGCACCGACGGCTCCCGCACCGTCTCGGGCACGCTCTACGTCGGCCCCAAGCACTACGCCCGCCTCGCCTCGCTGCCCGAGGAGCAGGTGGACACCCTCCAGTTCGTGAAGCTCTTCGGCTTCATCGGCATCGCCTGGATGGCCAAGCTCCTCCTCTCGCTCCTCGGCGGCGTCCATTGGCTCCTCACGCTCGGCGGCGCCGTCTCCTGGGGCTGGTCCATCCTGCTCCTCACCCTCATCATCAAGCTCCTCACCTGGCCCCTGACCTCCGCCCAGCTCAAGGCTTCCAAGAAGATGGCGCAGTTCGCGAAGCCGATGCAGGACCTCCGCGAGAAGCACAAGAACAACCCTGAGAAGCTGCAGAAGGAGCTGATGAAGCTCTACCAGGAGAACGGCATCAACCCGCTCGCCGGCTGCCTCCCCATCCTCATCCAGATCCCGATCTTCTTCGGGCTCTACTCCGCCTTCCAGACCGCGCCGGAGATGCGCCTCGAGGGCTTCCTGTGGATCGCGGACCTCGCCAAGGCCGACACCGTCGCCCACCTCGGCCCCATCCCGCTCAACCCGCTGCCCCTGCTGATGGGCGTCACCATGTGGTACTCGATGCGCATGACCCCGACGCCCAACCAGGACGAGACCATGAAGACCGTCATGACCATCATGATGCTCATGTTCCCGCTCATCTGCTACACCATGCCGGCGGCGCTGACCCTCTACTGGACCTTCCAGAACGTCCTGCAGATCGCGCAGACGTGGCTCCTCAGGCGCGGCGAGGCCGCGGCGGCCAAGGCCTGAGACCCCTTCCCATCCCCCACGACCATGAGCGGACATAGCAAGTGGCACACGACCAAGCGGCACAAGGCGGTCATCGACGCCCGCCGCGGCAAGATCTTCTCCGTGCTCTCGAAGGAGATCACGCTCGCGGCCAAGGCCGGCGGCGGCATCCCCGAGAGCAACGCGCGCCTGCGCACCGTGCTCGACAAGGCCAAGGCGGCCAACATGCCGACGGACAACATCAAGCGCGCCATCCAGAAGGGCACCGGCGAGCTGCCCGGCGCCGTCTACGAGGAGTTCGCCTACGAGGGCTACGCCCCGGGCGGCGTCGGCCTCGTGGTCGAGGTCACGACCGACAACAAGAACCGCGCCGCCGGCGAGGTCCGCCACACCTTCAACGACAACGGCGGCAACATGGCCCAGGCCGGCGCCGTCACCCACGGCTTCCAGCGCAAGGGCCAGGTGCTCATCGGCGCCGCCGCCATCGGCGAGGACGCCCTGATGGAGCTCGCGCTGGCCGCGGGCGCCGAGGACGTCGTCAACCACGGCGACCACTTCGAGGTGCTCTGCCCGGTCTCGGAATACTACGCCCTGGCCAAGGCGCTCGAGGACAAGGGCATCAAGCCCGAGTCCAGCGAGCTCGCCTACGTGCCGAACCTCACCGTTCCCGTGACCGACGCGGCGACCGCCAAGGCGATCCTCGCGCTCATCGACGCCCTCGAGGCGCTGGACGACGTCAAGGCCGTCCACGGCAACCACGAGATCGACCCGAAGCTGCTCGGATAGCCCCGCTCCGCGGGGCGCGGCCTCACCGCGTCAGGCGGCGGTACTTCGGGCGGCGCGGCCGGTCGGCGTCCTCGCCGAGGCGCTTCCGCCGCTCCTCCTGGTAGGAGGCGAAGTTGCCCTCGTGCCAGACCACCTTGCTGTCGCCCTCGAAGGCGAGGATGTGGGTGGCCACGCGGTCGAGGAACCAGCGGTCGTGGGTGATGATCACGGCGCAGCCGGCGAAGCCCTCGAGGGCGTCCTCCAGCGCGCGGATGGTGTTCACGTCGAGGTCGTTGGTCGGCTCGTCGAGCAGGAGGACGTTGGCGCCCGACTTGATCAGGCGCGCGAGGTGCACGCGGTTGCGCTCGCCGCCCGACATGAGGCCCACCTTGCGCTGCTGGATGTCGCCGACGAAGCCGAAGCGCGCCGCGTAGGTGCGGGCGGCGACGGGCACCTTGCCGAGGTGCACGACCTCCTCCCCGTCCGAGATGGCGGACCACACCGGGCTGTCGGCGGGCAGGGCGTCGCGCGACTGGTCCACGTAGGCCAGCTTGACCGTGTCGCCGAGCCGCAGCTCGCCCTTGTCGGGCCTCTCCTGCCCGACGATCATCCGGAAGAGCGTGGTCTTGCCCGCCCCGTTGGGGCCGACGACGCCGACGATGCCGCCGGCGGGCAGCGAGAACGACACGTCCTCCATGAGCACGCGGTCGCCGAAGGCCTTCATCAGGCCGCGCGCCTCGATGACGGCGCCGCCGAGGCGCGGCCCGGGCGGGATCCAGATCTCGGCCGTGCGCTCGCGCTCCTGCTGGTCGGCGTCGAGCAGGCGCTCGTAGGCGGCGAGGCGGGCCTTGTTCTTCGCCATGCGCGCCTTGGGCGACTGGGAGGCCCACTGGCCCTCGCGGGCGAGCGCCCGGGTGCGCGCGTCCGCCTGCCGGTTCTCCATCTCCAGCCGCTCCTGCTTCTGGGCGAGCCACGAGGAGTAGTTGCCCTTCCAGGGGATGCCGCGTCCGCGGTCGAGCTCGAGGATCCAGCCGGCGACGTTGTCGAGGAAGTAGCGGTCGTGGGTGACGGCGATGACCGTGCCCTTGTAGCGCGCGAGGTGCTGCTCGAGCCACTGCACGGTGTCGGCGTCGAGGTGGTTGGTCGGCTCGTCCAGCAGGAGGATGTCGGGCTCGAGCAGGAGCAGCCGGGCCATGGCCACGCGGCGCCGCTCGCCGCCGGAGAGCCCCGCGACGGGCGTGTCGCCCGGCGGGCAGCGGAGCGACTCCAGCGCCATCTCGAGGCGCGCGTCGAGGTCCCACCCGCCCTTGGCGTCGAGGATCTCCTGGATCTCGGCCTGGCGCCCGAGGATGCGCGCCTGCTCCCCGGGGTCGTCGGTCTCGCCGACCTTGACGAAGGTGTCGTCGTACTCGTCCAGCAGCGCGCGCAGGCCCGCGGCGGCCTCGGCCACGACCTCGTGCACGGTCTTCGCGGCGTCGAGCTCGGGCTCCTGGGGCAGGTAGCCCAGGGAGTAGCCCGGCACGCGCGCGATCTCGCCGTCGAACTCCGTGTCCGTCCCGGCGATGATGCGCAGCAGGGTCGACTTCCCGGAGCCGTTGAGGCCGAGGAGCCCGATCTTGGCGCCATGGAAGAACGACAGGTGGATGTCCTTGAGCACGGGCTTGCGTTCGTGGGACTTCGTCACGCCCGTCATGGTGAAGATGACCTTGTCGCCGCTCATGGCAGGGGAGGGTCGCCGCCCCGCCCGCCGGGGCAAGAGGAAGATTGGGGGCGCCTGGCGGTGCCGGGAGCACGGAATCTCGGAATCCCGGAGGCACGGGGCGGCTGATGGCGCGGGTGCTCGATGGCTTGATCGCCTAATGGAAAGGGCGGGGAACCCATGGGGCGTGGCGCTTGTATGCACGTTGCACCCCTTTGCCCCTATTCGTCCCCTTTCGTCCTTTTTATCCCTTAGTCCCTCGACATCCTCCCCTTTCGATTCCCATGCGCTCCCTCGCCGCCCTCCTCGCCCTGATTGTCGCCACGCTCCCGGCGGCCGAGCCGCCCAGGCCCTTCGGCCCGACACCCAGCCCCCGCCAGCTGGCTTGGATGGAGGTCGAGTACTACGGCTTCGTCCACTACGGTCTCAACACCTACACCGGCAAGGAGTGGGGCTACGGCGACGAGTCCCCGTCGATCATGAAGCTGGAGCATTTCGACGCCGATGGCATCGCCCGGACCGCCAAGGAGGCGGGCATGGGCGGCCTCGTGGTCGTCGCCAAGCACCACGACGGCTTCTGCCTCTGGCCCACCGCCACCACCCCGCACAACATCCGCAAGGCGCCGTACAAGGGCGGCAAGGGCGATATCGTCGGTGAGATGGCCGCCGCCTGCCGCCGCCACGGCCTCAAGCTCGGCATCTACGTCTCCCCCTGGGACCGCAACCATCCCGAGTACGGGCGGGAGGGCTACAAGCGGGTGTTCGTCGAGCAGACCCGCGAGGTGCTCACCCGCTACGGCGACCTCTTCATGATGTGGTACGACGGCGCCAACGGCGGCGACGGCTACTACGGCGGCGCCCGCGAGCGGCGCCAGATTCCCCGCGATTACTACCCGTGGGACGAGATCCGGGGTCTCATCCGGAAGCATCAGCCCATGGCCAGCGTCTTCGGCGATGGCGGCCCCGATGTCCGCTGGGTCGGCAACGAGAAGGGTTTCGCCGCCGAGACCTGCTGGGCCGTCACCCACGCCGGGAGCGGACTGGCGGGCGGCCAGGACTACTATGTCGACGACCAGCTCAACGCCGGTTCCCCCAAGGGCAATGTCTGGCGCCCCGCCGAGTGCGATGTCTCCATCCGCCCGGGTTGGTTCTACCATGCCCACGAGGACGGCCGCGTGAAGGACCTCCGGGCGCTCTCCGAGATCTACTTCGCCTCGGTCGGGCGAGGGCAGGGGCTCAACCTCAACATCCCGCCCACCCCGCAGGGCCGCCTCCATGAGCGCGATGTCGCCTCGCTGCGCGCCCTGCGCGCCCACCTCGACGCGATGTCCAAGGTCGACCACGCCCGCGGCGCCAAGGCCGAGTCCGCCACCCGCCGCGGCGGCGACGCCCGGTTCGCCGCCGCGGCCCTGACCGATGGGAAGCGCGACACCTACTGGTGCGGCGAGGACGGCGACCGGACGCCCGAGGCCGTCATCACCCTGCCCGCGCCCGCGACGGTCGACGTCGTCCGCGTCCGCGAGTTCACCCCGCTCGGCCAGCGCGTCGAGGGCTTCGCGCTCGACGCCTGGGTCGGCGGCGACTGGCAGGAGGTCGCCTTCGCGACGACCATCGGCCAGCAGCGGATCCTCCGATTCCCCGCCGTCACCTCCGACCGATTCCGCCTCCGCGTCACCGGCTCCCTCGCCGTCCCCTGCCTGAGCGAGTTCTCCCTCCTCAAGGAGCCCGAGGGCGCCCGCGGCCCCCGGGCCGCGTTCGCCCGCCGCAAGCCCGTCGGCTGGAAGGTCGTCTCGTCCACCGACGGCGGCAAGGGCGCGCCTGCCGAGCGCGCGATCGACGGCGACCCTTCCTCCTTCTGGCACACGCACCCGATGTCGGGCGAGCTCGCCCCGCCCCAGTCCTTCACGGTCGACACCGGCAAGGAGCGAGCCGCCAAGGGCTTCTTCTATGTGCCCCGGCAGGATGGCACCCGCCATGGCATGACCGACCGCTACCGGTTCGAGGGCAGTCTCGACGGCGCGACCTGGTCGGTCCTCGCCGAGGGCGAGTTCGGCAACCTGCGCGCCAACCCGCAGGAGCAGGCCGTGACCTTCCCCGCGCCCGCCAGGCTGAGGTATTTCCGGTTCACCGGGCTCCGCGCCCTCGAGAAGTCCCACGTCAGCGCCGCCGAGGTGGGCCTGCTGGAGTGATCCGGTCGGGCGCCCTCGGGCCTTGACACGGCCTCCCGGGGATGGGATAACTTCCTCAGTCGCCTTTTAACGAAGGTGGGCTCCATCCCGGGCCCGCCTTTTTTGTCCCCCACCCTTTCCCCACCCAAACTCCCCGTCCGCGCCATGAGCCAAGACATCAAGCCGTTCCTGCAGTACCTCGAGAAGGAGAAGAGCATCTCCCGCCCCGACGCCTGCGCCCTCATCGTCGAGGCCATCAAGTCCTCGGTCGAGAAATCCGTCATGCAGGGCCACGAGATCGAGGTCCTCGCCGACCCCGACACGGGCAAGCTCGAGGCCTGGGTGCTCTTCCGCGTGACCGACTCCGTCTCCGACGAGAAGCAGGAGATCAACCCCTCCGAGGCCGCCAAGTACGCCCGCGACCCCAAGGTCGGCGACGTCATCCGCAAGCCCATGGCCGTCTCCGAGCTCGGCCGCATCGCCGCCAAGTCCACCCAGCAGCTCATCAACCAGCGCTTCCGCGCCATCGAGAAGGAGCACGTCTACCAGGAGTACAAGGACAAGGAGGGCGACATCGTCACCGGCACCGTCCGCCGCGTCGAGCGGGGCAACGTCATCGTCGAGCTCGGCACCGCCGAGGCCATCCTCCCCTACCGCGAGCGCAGCCCCGGCGAGGACTTCCGCACCGGCGACCGCATCCGCGCCCTGCTGCTCAAGATCGACATCACCCAGCGCGGCCCCGAGTTCATCCTCTCGCGCGCCAACCCCGCCTTCGTCACCCGCCTCCTGCAGCTGGAGGTCGCCGAGATCGCCGACGGCACCGTCTTCGTCGCCGCCATGGCCCGCGACCCCGGCTACCGCACGAAGCTCGCCGTCGACACCCGCGACCCCAAGGTCGACCCCGTCGGCGCCTGCGTCGGCGCCCGCGGCTCGCGCGTCCGCAACCTGGTCAAGGAGCTCAACAACGAGAAGGTGGACATCATCCGCTACATGCCCGAGCCGCTCAAGCTGCTCGAGGAGGCCATCAAGCCGGCCAAGCCCCGCAACGTCCACGTCGACGAGCGCAACCGCCAGATCCACTTCGAGGTCTCCGAGGACGACATGCGCATCGCCATCGGCAAGGGCGGCCGCAACGCCCGCCTCACCTCCAAGCTCATGGGCTGGCGCCTCGACATCGCGAAGTCCATGCACGCGCCCGAGTCCGTCGAGGCCCAGGCCGGCCTCCGCGCCCAGCAGCTCGCCCAGCGCCTCGGCCTCACCGCCGACCAGGCCGGCCGACTCGCCGGCATGGGCGTCACCGAGCTCGGCGGCTTCGAGGGCATGACCGCCGACGACCTCGTCGGCAGCGGCTTCGCCGCCGAGGAGGCCGCCGCCATCCTCGCCGCCGTCGAGAAGGCCCGCGGCTGATCCCGTCCGGCGCCTGACTGGTGCAAGGACACAAAGGATCAAGAGGATAGAAGGGATAAAAAGGACCCAGGACAGGATTCCCCGAGCCCCCCCCCAAGTCAGCCCGCCTCATCCCTTCCATCCTTTTCATCCCTTAATCCCCTTCCTCCGTCCCTCCTCCCCTTTCCGTATTCATGACCGACAAGAAAAAGAAGGCCGCGCCCGCCAAGAAGACCTCCGCCACGCAGCGATTCAGCGACGTGGCGAAGGAGCTCGGCGTCGAGGTCAAGCAGCTCCTCGCCTGGGTCGATGAGTTCGTCGAGGCCTTCCCGATGTGGAAGGACTCCGTCTACAGCGAGGGCAAGAAGCCCGCCCCCTCCTCGACCTGCGGCAAGTTCTACCGCGACGAGCTGATGACGTTCCTCGCGCCCAAGCTGCCCAAGGCCGCCGAGGAGGCGCCTGCGCCGGCGCCGGCCCCCGCCGCCCCCGAGGCTCCCAAGCCCGTCGCCGAGGCGCCCGCCGCCCCCGCCGCCCGCCCCGCGACGCCGACCGCCCCTGCGCCCGCCGCGCCCTCGACGCCTCCCGCGCCTCCCGCCGGCCCCGCGCTCCGCGCCACGCCCCTTCCCGCCGTCACCCCGCGCGTCGCGCCGCCGACCCGTCCGGCGACGCCGCCCCTGCCGCCCACGCCCCAGCGCGGCGACCTGCCCCCGCTCACCGTCCGTTCCTCGCCGCCGCCGCCCCCGAGCCGCCCGGCGACGCCGCCCCCGGTCGTCCGCCCGCCCATCCCCGTCGTCACCCCCTCCGCCGGCTCGGCCCCTGTCGCCCCCGGTAGCAAGGGCGCGCTGACCATCCGCCCGCCCATCGTCGTCCGCGACTTCGCCATCGCCCTCAACCTGAAGCCCTTCCAGGTCGTCGGCGACCTGATGGCGCTCGGCAAGGTGGTCGCGGTCAACGCGGTCGTCGACGAGGCGGACGCCATCAAGGTGGCCGCGCGCCACGGCTACACCCTCGAGATCCGCCACCGCGGCGAGGGCGTCCAGCCCGTCAGGAAGGTCGAGCCCAAGATCGACGAGGACGCGCCGGAGCTGCAGAAGCCCCGCCCGCCCGTCGTCTGCGTCCTCGGCCACGTCGACCACGGCAAGACCACGCTCCTCGACTTCTTCCGCAAGGCCAACGTCGCCGCGGGCGAGGCCGGCGGCATCACCCAGCGCATCGGCGCGTACAACGTCGCCTACGCCGGCCCCAACAAGGAATACGCCGGCCGCTCCGTCACCTTCCTCGACACCCCGGGCCACGCCGCCTTCGCCAAGATGCGCGAGCGCGGCGCCAGCGTGACCGACGTCGCCGTGCTCGTCGTGGCCGCCGACGACGGCTTCATGCCGCAGACCGACGAGGCCCTCAAGTTCGCCCAGAAGCACGCGCGCGCCATCGTCGCCGCCGTGAACAAGGTCGACGCCAAGGGCGCCAATGTCGACCGCGTGAAGCAGCAGATGCAGCAGCGCGGCATCGCCCCCGAGGACTGGGGCGGCGAGGTCGTCACCTGCCCCGTCTCCGCCCTCAAGGGCGACGGCATGGACGGCCTCCTCGAGTCCATCCTGCTCCAGGCCGACGTCCTCGAGCTCAAGGCCAACCCGACCTGCCCCGCGCAGGGCATCGTCATCGAGTCCCAGAAGGAGACCGGCCGGGGCCCCACCGCCACCGTCATCGTCCAGAAGGGCACCCTCAAGGCCGGCGACGCCTTCGTCTGCGGCGAGACCTGGTGCAAGGTGCGCGCGCTCATGGACGAGCGCGGCAAGCGCCTCGAGAAGGCCACCCCGGGCACGCCCGCCCTCGTGCTGGGCTGGGACGACGTCCCGGCGCCCGGCGTCCGCTTCCACGCGGTCAAGAACGACCGCGAGGCCCGCGAGATCGCCGAGGAGGCCGCCCGCGCCGCCCGCAAGGCGGCCGAGGACGCGCAGGCCCGCGCCGCGTCCGTCCCCGTCGGCAAGCCCGGCATGAGCGACCTCGACAAGCTCATGGCCGCCCTGGCCACGGACAAGGAGAAGGTCCTCCGCGTCCTGCTCAAGGCCGACGTCAACGGCACGCTCGAGGCGCTCCAGGGCTGCCTCGAGGCCATCGCCTCCGACAAGGTCCGCCTCGAGATCGTCGGCGGCTCCGTCGGCCCCGTCACGCAGAACGACGTCGCCCTCGCCGAGGCCGCCAAGGCCGCCATCGTCGCCTTCGACACCAAGGTCGACAACGGCGTCCAGCCCCTCCTCAAGCGCGCGGGCATCCGCGTCATCGGCCACGACATCATCTACATGCTCATCGAGCTGGTGAAGGAGGCCATGGCCGAGCTCCTCGACCCCGAGCTCCGCGAGAACCCGCTCGGCGCCGCCGAGGTCCGCGCCGTCTTCGAGCTCAGCAAGGCCACCGTCGCGGGCTGCATGGTCACCGACGGCCTCCTGCGCCGCTCCGCCAAGGCCCGCCTCGTGCGCGGCGGCAAGGTGGTCCAGTCCGGCACGCTCGAGACCCTCAAGCGCTTCAAGGACGACGCCTCCGAGGTCAAGGCGGGCTTCGAGTGCGGCGCCCGCGTCTCCGGCACGGACGACTACCAGGTCGGCGACCGCATCGAGTGCTACGAGGTGCTCGAGGTCCGGCCCAAGCTCTGAGGATGTCCAACCGCCTCGTCCGCGTCGCCGAGCTCCTCCAGCGCGAGGTCTCCAGCCAGCTTCGCTCCCGCTGGGGCCAGCAGGCCGCGCGCATCACGCTGACGGACACCGTGGTCGCCCCCGACCTCGCCCAGGTCCGCATCCGCTACGCCGTCGTCGGCGGCCCCGCCCACGAGGCCGAGGCCGCCCGCCTGCTCGCCTCCATCCGCGGCGAGCTCCGGACGCTCGTCGGCAAGGCGGTCACGCTCAAGCGCACGCCCGAGCTCCGCTTCGTCCTCGACGAGTCGGTCGAGAAGGGCATGCGCATCCGGAAGCTGCTCGACGACCTCGACGGCGGGAAGCCCCACCTGGGCTGAGCCGGCGAAACCGTCGGTCGCGTCGCGGGGTTCCACCCGCATGGCCCGCCTCGTCGTCGTCCTCCTGGCCGCCGCGCTCGGCGCCGCCGATGCCCCGGCGCCTGCCGGCGCGCGCGTGACCATCCGGGTCGAGGGCGACCAGCGCGTGATCGAGTCCAACGGCCTGCCCAACCATGCGACGGGCCGGTTCCCCAATCGCAACAACCCCAATCCCATCGCCCCCAAGGCCTACGTCTTCCGCGTCGCGTTGCGACCGCAGGTGGCGGCCAAGCCCACCCCGACGGGGCACGCCTGGTTCGGCGTCGCCCTGAACGGCGTGCCCTTCGAGCCCGGCACGCAGGAATATTGGAATGACGACCGCGGGTCGGGTTGGACGCACGAGGCCATCGGCGGCCAGTCCGACCTCGGCATCGACTCGAGCCTCGCGCACGTGCAGCCCAACGGCGCCTACCATTACCACGGCTCGCCCGTCGGCCTGATCGCGGCGCTCGGCGGCGAGGAGGGCCGGATGCTGCTGGTCGGCTGGGCGGCCGACGGCTTCCCGGTCTACGGCACCAACGGGCTCCGCGACCCCAAGGACCTCGCCTCGGGTGTGCGGCCCATGCGGTCGAGCCACCGCCTCCGGTCCGGCGAGCGCCCCAAGGTGCGCGCTCCCGGCGGGCGCTTCGACGGCGACTACACCCAGGACTTCGAGTATGTGGCGGGACTGGGCGACCTCGACGAATGCAACGGGCGGTTCGGCGTCACGCCCGAGTTCCCCGCGGGCATCTACCACTACCACATCACCGAGGATTTCCCCCTCATCTCGAGGTCCTGGAAGGGGACGGCCAACCCGAGCTTCCAGAAGCGCGGCCCGCCTCCCGGTGTCACGCCCCGCAAGCCGCGGCGCGAGGACGACCGCGGGCGCTGAGGCCGCTCAGCGGGGCATGTCCGGCTCGGGCAGCGCGCCCAGGCCCTCGCGGATGAGCGCGGCGCGGCGCCGGTCGCGGCCGTCGCTGTCGAGGTCGCCGCCGGCTCGCAGCTGCACGTGCCCCGGCTGGCCCTCGATCATCAGGCGGTCCACCGTGGCGCGGTGCGACTCGGGCAGCACGCCCATGTCGCAGCCCATGCGCAGGAGGGAGAGGCTGGCCATCGCCTCGGCGCTCGTCAGCAGGCGGGCGTGGCGAAGGAGGCCGACCGCGCGCGCGACCCGGTCGACGAAGCGCTCGCCCTCGCTCCGGAGCAGCACCTGGCGGGCGTTCTGCTCCTGCTCGACCACATGGCGGACCCAGCCCGCGAGGTGGCGCAGGATGGCGTCCTCCGACAGGCCGAGGGTCTGCTGGTTGGAGACCTGGAAGACATTGCCCAGCGCGTCGGAGCCCTCGCCGAGCCAGCCGCGCACCGCCAGCCCGTCCTGGCCGAGGGCGCGCGCGACCTTGTCCATGTGGCCCGCGAGGCAGAGGCCGGGCAGGTGCACCATCGCGGAGGCGCGCAGGCCGGTGCCCACGTTGGTCGGGCAGGCGGTCAGGAAGCCGAGCTGCTCGCCGAAGGCCAGCGGCAGGGCGGCGGCGAGGGCGTCGTCGAGCTGCTCCGCCTGGTGCCAGGCCGCCCGCAGGTGCCAGCCGCCGCGCACGACCTGCAGGCGAAGATGGTCCTCCTCGTTGACCATGACCGACACCGTCTGGTCGCGGCTGATGAGGGCGGCGCCGCCCTTGCCGCCGGAGAGCTCCTTCGAGATCAGGTGCCGCTCGACCAGCGCGGCGCGCTCGAGCTCCCCGAGGTCGTCCATCCGCAGCTCATGGCCGCGGCGGAACTTCGGCATCTTGCCGAGCGCGCCCAGGCACAGGCCGGCGACCTCCGCCCGCTGCGCGGGCTTGGCCCAGCCGGGGAAGGGGTGGTCCTTGAGGTTGCGGGCGAGGCGGATGCGGGTCGACAGCACGATGGCCTGCTGCGCCCCCAGCATGTGGGTCAGCTCGCTCTCGTCGGATAGGATCTCGCGGACGGACATGGCAGGTCAGCCGAGGCGGCCCTCCAGCTCGCGGATGCGGTCGCGCAGGCGGGCCGCGCCCTCGTAGTCCTCAGCCTTGACGGCCTCGGCCATCTCGGCCTTGGCGGCCTCGAGGCGGCGTCGGACCTCCGCGGGGTCGGTCGGCGCGTGGGGGGTCCGCCCCACGTGGGTGCCGCCCCGCTGCATCTTGGCCACCAGCGGGCCCAGCGCGGGGGCGAAGGCCTCCCAGCAGGACGGGCAGCCGAGGCGACCGCGGCGAAGGAACTCGGCGTCGGTCATCCGGCAGGCGGGGCAGCTCAGGCCCGCGCCCTCCCCCGGGCCCGAGAGGGCGCCGGCGAGCTGGAAGACCGCGGGGTCGCCCGCGCCACCCTTCTCGGCGCAGCTCCCGCAGAGGTGCACCTTGGTGACCTTGCCCTGGACGATCTGGGTGAGGTGGACGGTGGCGGTGGCGCCGCAGACGGAGCAGGGGAGGGACTTGCCCATCGCCTCCCATCGAACGGGCGGCGGCCCGGTTGGCAAGGACAGGCGGCGGACCGCGCCCCGGTGTTTGACTTCCCCCGGGGGTCGGTGCTTGGTCGGGGGCGTCCCCTCGGATGTCCCAGCTGCCCCGCATCGTCATCACCGGCCTCGGCCTCACGGCCCCCAACGGCAACTCCCTCGCCGAGTTCCGGGGGAACCTGCTGGCCGGCAAGGCCCGCATCGCCGAGATCGACGTCCGGCACATGGGCCGGCACCCCGCGGGGGTCTGCGACTTCGACGCCACCCGCTGGCAGAAGCGCAAGGAGATCCGCAACGGCACCCGGGTCGGCTCCATCTCCATCTACTGCGCCCGCGAGGCCCTCGCCGACAGCGGCCTGGACTGGGAGAAGGTCGACCGCGCCCGCACCGGCGTCTACCTCGGCATCACCGAGCACGGCAACGTCGAGACCGAGAACGAGATCTGGAACATCTCGCAGTTCGGCAACGACACCAAGTACTGGACCCACCACCACAACCCCCGCACCGTGGCCAACAACCCGGCGGGCGAGGTGACGATGAACCTGGGCATCACCGGCCCCCATTACACCATCGGCGCCGCCTGCGCGGCGGGCAACGCCGGCCTCATCCAGGCCGCCCAGATGCTGCAGCTCGGCGAGGTCGACCTCGCCCTGGCCGGCGGCGTCTCGGAGTCCATCCACACCTTCGGCATCTACGCCGGCTTCAAGAACCAGGGCGCCCTCGCCGCCCACGCCGACCCCGCCAAGGCCTCCCGCCCCTTCGACCGCGACCGCAACGGCATCGTCATCTCCGAGGGCGGCGCGATCTACGTCCTCGAGCGGCTCGACGACGCCCTGCGCCGCGGCGCCCGCATCCTCGGCGAGATCGCCGGCTGGTGCATCAACTCGGACGCCACCGACGCCGTCCTCCCCAATCCCGACCGCCAGGCCCAGTGCGTGCGGCTCGCCCTCGCCCGGGCCGGCCTCGCCCCCCGCGACATCCACGTCGTCTCGACCCACGCCACGGCGACGGCCCAGGGCGACATCCAGGAGTGCATCGCCCTCCGCGAGGTCTTCGGCGACAGCCCCGCGACCCGCATCAACAACACCAAGAGCTTCATCGGCCACTGCATGGGCGCCGCCGGGGCCCTCGAGCTGGCGGGCAACCTCCCCTCCTTCCAGGACGGGATCGTCCACCCGACCATCAACGTCGACAACCTCGACCCCGAGTGCGCCATCCCCGGCCTCGTCCTGAACCGTCCCGAGGCCGTCGGCCGGGTCGACACCATCCTCAACAACTCCTTCGGCATGCTGGGCATCAACTCGGTCCTCATCGTGCGGAAATATGGGGTTGCCTGAGGCCGCCCCCCTATCTTGATTGCCTCACAGCCCCATGACCAAGGAAGAGGTTAAGTCCATCGTGCTCGAGATCATCCGGGATATCGCCCCGGACGAGGACCTGAGCACCCTCAAGCACGAGGTGCGCCTGCGCGACCAGCTCACCCTGGATTCCATGGACTTCCTCGACATCGTCATGGAGCTGCGCAAGAAGCACGGCATCGAGGTGCCGGAGGCCGATTATCCCCAGCTGGCCTCCCTCGAGTCCTGCGGCGATTACCTCCTGCCCAAGTTCCAGGCCAAGGCCGGCAAGTGACCGCCGGGTCGACCTGAGGTCGGAACCCAAGGTGCCTTCCTGGGTCTAATCCTTCATGCGCGCCCACCTCGCCCCGCTGGTCGCCCTCCTCCTCGTCGTCTCCCTGGCCGCGGACCCCGTCCGCCTCCGCAGCAAGGCCAATGGCAACATCATCGACGCCGAGGTCGTCGAGGTGACCCGGGAGACCCTCGCCTTCCGCCTCGCCGGCGGTGAGCGCCTCTACACCGTCGCCTGGGACACCCTCGACCTCGAGTGGATCCGGGAGAACAGCCCCGCGCTCTGGAACGAGCGCCAGCTTCTCCTCAGGCCCGCGGAGCCCGAGAAGCCCAAGGAGGACCCGGCTGCCGACCCGTTCGCCAAGGAGTCGCCACCGGCGGACACCCGCGCCATCCTGCGCAACCTCGCCACGGCGCTGGGCGACCGCACCAAGGGCATCGACCCCGGGCGCATCGAGGGTTTCTGCCGCCAGGAGGCGAAGCTCGACGAGGAGGTCTTCTGGAAGGCCTACGAGGAGATGCGGCGCGAGGGCGCCGCCGCCCCCGCCAAGGCCGAATCCCCCAAGGAGCCGGGCTCCCGCGCCAAGGACCGCAAGGATCGCCCCGAGTGGGAGCGCAATCCCGCCTTCCGCCAGAAGGAGGAGGCGCTCCGCGAGCAGCAGAAGCTCGGCCGCGGCGGGCTGACCCATCTCGCCTACCTACGCGCCCTCGCCGAGGGCGGCTTCAGGGGGCGCGTCGCCTGGCACCTGCTCCGCCTTGTCCCCGAGGAGAAGGCCGGCCTGGTCGAGCGCCTGCGCAAGTACGAGACCCAGGCCGCGGAGCTCGCCGCCCGCTCGGAGTCCCCCGATGTCCGGCGCGACGCCCTCGTCCTGCGCAAGCAGCTCGCCGACTTGGTGGCGCTGCTCGGGCGCGTCACGAGGGAGACCACCGTGCAGGAGGAGCGCCTCAAGAACGAGGCCGCCAACCTGCTCGCCAGGCTCGGGAAGTGACGGCGGCGGCGGCGCCGGACTTCAAAGGCCAGGAAAGGACTCCGCTGAACGGCATTTCAGGGCCTTGAGACATACCTTGTCATTCCGTGCCTCCGTGAAGCCGTGCTTCCGTGCTTCCGTGCCGCGCGCACCGCGCGCACCACTTTTCCCGAAAGGCCTGCGCCTTTCGGGAAAAGTGGTGGAGCCAATCGGGATCGAA
>VFQS010001718.1_pt1 | contig 19353 bp, 16 predicted proteins | sample 3512361 | NCBI WGS metagenome assembly VFQS01 (sample SAMN10412375, study PRJNA504923) | tailings metagenome | isolation source: Relicate 1 Philex TSF3 active mining | place: Philippines
CAAAAGGAGGTGTTAGAAGTTGTGGCAAAATAATATTTTGTCAAATTGTTCCACCTCAAAAGGAGGTGTTAGAAGTTGTAGCAAAATAAACAAATAAAAATAATTTAAATAAATTTTTATAAGTTATAATTTAAAAAGTTCTTCTGCTATTTTTAAATAGGTTGAACTATTAATATCGAGGTCAATACATATTACCTCATTTTTTTTATTATCTAGCATTACATTTAATTCTAATGTAATTCTAACTTTTTTTTCATTATCTTTTGATTCAATAATATTAATATTAAAATTTGATAGGTTACCTTGTTCGGTAATTTTGTGATCATAATCATTATCATCGTCGTCAATGTCTATTTCCTCATCACTTTCATCACTTCCTTCTGAGTATTCTTCATCAATTTCGTCGCCATTACAATTACATCCGCAATTTTCACATGGCATGTTATCATCACATAAGCATTCTTCACAACACCCACAATCAAAGTATTTTTTATTTTCGGTTTCTTCAATCCATTCAACGGTTTCGGTTTCATCATCGGAGTCATCATCTAGTAAATAATTATTATTTTTTAAAAATAATTTTTTGGTCATATATCCTATATTAAAATATAAATTTTTTTAAATTTTAAATATATTTTGTTTGAATTTTGGTGGGAAATATACATGTAAAGATATAGACATTTCATTCAAGTTAATTATTTTATGAAGTATTTCATTGCCATTTCTATTATTAATATCATTTATATTAATAGAAATCGTCTTTAAATATTCAACATGAGTATTTTTATTTATATATAATTCTTCATTTAACTTTCCTTTTAAAAGTTTTAAAACACAACCTTTTTCGGGATGATCATGAATTGGCGATGAAGAATAAGGAGACCAAAATATAAGATAAATTTCAAAATGATCATCAACATGTATTAATTTTTTTTGGTAACCATATGTATTTTTATTTTTATCAAACTCTTCGTCAGACGGATAATAAAGAATCCAGTCATTAGAATTATAAGAGGAAAGAATATTTATCGCATTATTAAGATTTAAAGCGAGTTCATTAATTAATTGTCCTAAAGATTTAATAGTCAGATTTATATTTAATATAGTATATATTTTTATTAGGTTAAAATTTAATAAAATATAACCCATAAAAAAAATTGATTTTTTTAAAGATTATGATAACATAACAGATTGTAATGGAATCTATTATATATAATCAACCAATAATTAATATCGGCTGTTTGGGCAGTGTCTCAGATGGCAAATCGACTCTCGTCGAAAAACTTACCGGTATACATACGCAGCAACATTCTCAAGAAAAAAATCGTAATATCACAATTAAACAGGGATATGCAAATATGAAAGTGTGGGCTGATACGGATGCCGATGAATATTATACTACAAATTCGCATACTACATCTTTTAAAAACTCTGAAGATGAAGATTGTAAACTTGTAAATCATATTTCGTTTGTAGATTGTCCAGGACATCAATCTCTAATTCAAACAATGCTTTTGTCAATTAGTTTGATGAATGGTGCTATTGTTGTTGTTGCTGTTAATGAGCCACTAAGTGGTAAACCTCAATTAATTCAACATTTAGCAGCAGCTAAATTAGGAAACTTGGACAAGATTATTGTATGTATGAATAAAATTGATCTTGTATCAAAGGAGGTCCTTTTAAAAAGGAAACAAGAACTTGACGAATTACTTGCTCAAAATGGTATTGTCCCTTACGCTGTAATTCCAACTTGTTTCAATAAAAAAATCGGCATTAATCACTTAACTAATGCAATTATGCGTCTATTTAACCCATCTGAATACATTGAAAAATCAAATACAAATCCTATTTTTAGAATTAGTAGAACATTTGACATTAACTTGCCTGGAAAATCTTGGGATGAAGTTTCAGGTGGTGTTTTTGGAGGTTCATTACATTCTGGAAGTATCAAACAAGATGATTTACTTGAAATTCGTCCAGGACTTGTTATGAAAACAAAAGAAGGAAAGTTTGAATGTGTACCATTTAAAACAAAGGTATTATCAATTGAATCTCAAAAAATCAAACTTGACAGTATTATTCCTGGTGGTCTTGTAAGTATTGCTACTGATATTGATCCATATTATTTCAAAAATGATGGTGAATCAAAAAAGAAAAATAGCAAAAAAGATGGATTAGTTGGTCATGTTGTTGGTGTTCCTGGTCACATGCCATCTGTTTTTGGTGAGCTTAATCTAAACATCAATTTAGTTACATCTTTTGGTTTCGTTTGGGAACCAGTAGTTAAAGACATTATTGTTGTTCAAATTGGGACGCGTGTATGTGATGCAATGGTTAGAGAAATTAACGGTACTATGTTTAACATTCAATTATCTAAACCATGTTGTATTGGCGACAACGAACATGTTATAGTATGTAGACTAATCGATAAAATTCTACGTATTGTAGGTGAAGGAACAGTTAAGTATTCTGACAATCCAAACAAATTAATTGAATAATTGTTTTATAATTTTATTTATTTTTAAGTATTTTAAAAAATTATTAGTATTTAAAATTAAATTCTATTTTAAATATAAGATGAATAGTAAAAATGATAATGGTAGAAACTTTCTTAACATTGAGAAAGGAATTATTAAAAATAACCGTAAATATAAAACTCTTAAAAACGAAATAAATTCTCTAAATTATTCAATATCTTTTCAACGAGATTACCTAATGGGAATGATAAATAATTTATCTTATATGAACAACATAAAATTATATCAAGACACAGACTCTTTATTTATGTCAATTCTTAATGAATTAAAACAAATAAAAGATGAATTAGAAAAGTATCCAGACGTTGTTTCATATAAAAATGTTGAATCAGATTTAGTTAGTCACTTTAGTAAAAAGAATGAAGAAATAAATGACTTATTAATTAAATACTCTAATCATATCACACCAGAAAATATTACATATATATTAAAATTATTAATTGGAGAAAATTTTATGGAGACTTTTAATAAATCAGATCTTGAAAAAATTTTATTTATAACTAGATTTATAAAACCAATATGTGTATGGGATTCTGAACATCATAAAAACGAAATACCTTTTGCACAAGCTAATCCTGTTGAAATAGATGGTCATAAAAAAGCATCAGCCGTAACTAAAGATATAATTGAAAGCTTACTTGGAATTATTCCAAAAAATGGTACAAAAGATGATAATACAAATGAAAAGAAACCAGCTGATTCAAATATGAAAATTAACTCAATTATTATTAATTCAAATGATGCATCAATGCCTGCTTTCTTAAAAACAATTAATGATTTAATTGAAATGAGTCCTAAAAAATCAAATAATAAAAGACAAAATCACTTTAGTAGAATTGAATGTATGAATACATTAGGAAATGAAAATATTAAAATTACTAAAAATTCAAAATCAACTACTTTAGTAGAAGATAAAATTGGAGCTAGTGTTTATATTAAAGTTAATAGTAAAACAATTGTTATTCAAGGTTTATTTAAAGATGATTTACTTAATATTTCAACAGGAATTAAATTTGTTAAAGAAAAAGTCAATTCACATAAATCTGCTTTATCATATGATGTATTAACTGTTCCAAAATATTTTAAAGATAATTTCTTAAAAATTTTAAGTTTAAGGGACATTGTTGTTTCGACAAGTTCAGAAATAGCAGAAGAAGTTAAAAAGAAATATAACGATTTCAAAGCAATTCAAGGAAAACCTTTGTTATCACTAATTAATGAATTCTTATTAGCAAGTAAATATCGTAAAATTGATATTTTAACATTACTATTAATGTCAAATGAAGAAGATCAAAAATTAGCTTTTATTTTATTTGATGTGTTTAAAGCTAAAGATAAAAAAGATGTAAGTACTGAAGTTTATCAAGCGTTACATCATTCAATAAGAGAAATGTTAGATGTATCTAAAGGAAAGGTAGAAAAAGAAGAATCTGATTTAAGTAAAATTACGGAAAGCGATATTCCTTATGAAAGAAGAATTGGATTATTAAAAACATCAGAAGATGTTAAAGGCAAAGCAATGGAAAAATTAAAAGCTATGAAATCAAGCTTTCAAGGCGACTCAAAGGCTCAAGCTTGGTTGGATGGTTTATTAAAATTACCTTTTGGATGTCATAGTCAAAATGAAATAATTAGTTTTAAAGAGGGTTTCATCAAAAAATTAAATGCAACTGATTCTTCATTAAAACTTTTTTCTGATACCGATGTTGATAACTATATCAGTAACTTGAGAATATCAGATCCTTTAAATTCTGTTATTACTGAATGGGATACATATAAAGTCGATAAAAAGAATTATTTGAAAGATGTAAGATCAACTTTAGATAGTGCAGTATACGGTCATAAACAAGCTAAAGTTCAATTAGAAAGAATTTTTGCTCAATGGATTAATGGTGAAGCAAAAGGTGCTGTATTAGGTTTACAAGGTCCTCCAGGTACTGGTAAAACATCATTAGCTAAGAATGGTTTATCAAAATGTCTAAAAGACAAGGCTGGTAATCCAAGACCTTTTGCATTTTTACCTATTGGTGGTTCAGTTAATGGATCAACTTTAGTTGGTCATAACTTTACTTATGTTGGTTCAACTTGGGGTAGAATTGCTGATATTCTAATGGTAGCTGGTTGTATGAATCCAATTATTTTTATTGATGAAGTTGATAAAATTTCACATACCGAACATGGTAGAGAAATAGTTAGTATTTTAACCCATTTAACTGATTCTACACAAAATGATGAATTTGAAGATAAATTTTTTGCAGGCATTAAATTAGATTTATCCAAAGCATTAATTGTATTTTCATTTAACGATCCTGATTTAATTGATCCTATTTTAAGAGATCGTATTACTATAATTGAAACACATCCTCTTAATCTTAAAGAAAAAGTTACAATTATTAAAGATTATATGTTTCCAGAAATTTGTAAAGAAGTTGGTTTTAATAAAAATGAAATTATTTTAGATGAAAATATGATTAAAATGTTAATTGAAACTTATACTAATGAAGCTGGTGTTCGTAAAATTAAAGAAAAAATTGTTGAAATTATTAGAGATATCAACTTAAATAGATTTCATTCAGATGAATATCAAATACCTTTTAAAGTAACTGAACCTTATGTTAAGAGATTGTTTGAAAATAGACCAAAAGTTCGTGTTAAATCAATTCATGACGAACCTACAGTTGGTACTGTAAATGGTTTATATGCAACAGCTTCTGGAATTGGTGGTATTACTTTAATACAAGCTGTAAGATTCCCAGCAGATAAGATGTTAGATTTACAATTGACTGGTAAAGCTGGTGATGTTATGAAAGAATCAGTACAATATGCTCTTAAAGTTGCATGGAGTTTATTAACAAGAGAAGAACAAGATAAAATTATTGAAGATTCACATAATAAGAAATCATTTGGAATCCATATTCATTGTCCAGATGGTGCAACACCAAAAGATGGTCCATCTGCAGGTTTAGCATTTACTCTTGCAATATATTCATTGCTAACTAATAAAAAAGTTAATAACAAAGTATGTATGACAGGTGAAGTAGATTTACATGGTAATGCTGGTATTATTGGAGGTTTAGAATCTAAATTACATGGTGGTAAAAAAGCTGGTTGTACATTTGCATTAATTCCTGAAGATAATATGGATGATCTTGAGAGAATGAGAAGAGAAAATTTAAGCCCTGAAGATGATGATTTTAAGGTTTATTCAGTAAAGAATATTAAAGAAATATTAGCTCATGCTTTAATAAAAGAATAAGCAAAAAATAATAAAATTATAATATTATTATAATTTTATTAAAAAGTAATTTGACTAAATAATTCAATATCTGATAAATTAGAATTAGATTCTACTTTCTTTGGATTATTTGATAACATTACACTATTTGTTTGTATTTGATTTTGATTATTTATATTAGCACTTGTGTTAGTAATTGGATTAATAATTGATATAATTTTCATTTGTTCAAAAGAATTTGATTCAGAATAATTTGGTAAAATTTTATTATCAGTATTTGTATTTGCTTTAACATAATTATTATCGTCAGATTCAAAATTTTGTTTAATTGAAATATTTAATAACATTTCTTTCCAAGTATCAATACTATCTTTTTCTTCAAATAATAATTTTTTTCTTTCTTTAATTTTATTTTCAATTTGTAATCTTAAAGTTTGATCTGATGCCAAGTCATAAGCTTTTTCTACAAATTCATCTACATTAGTAGCAATAGGTTCCATAATATCCATTTTTTTATAAAAACCTAAAGTAAATCTTCCATTTATTTTATTTGAAGGAAGTGTAACAACAATTTTGTTAAAATTAAATGCATCTAAACTTGTATTACACCCTCCAAATGGATATGAATCTAAAATTATATCCATACAACTAATTAATTTATGATATTTAGGAGTAGCTAATCTATCTAATAACCTTATTCTGTTTACAAGATGTCCAAGTGTATTTTCTAAAAACTTGCTAAATCTTTTAGGATTACCAGTTAATCCTAATACAATAATAATAGCCTTTGGATCCTTTTCTAATAATTTTTTAATAATATCCATATTATCATAATGATATTTAAAGGCAGATTGAAATATTCCATACAAATGACAATTAGTTGGAAAATTAAAATAAAATAATTTTGTTTCTCTGTCAGTATTAATTATTCTATGATAATAATCAAATTGTGTTAAAGGATAATAATATGTACAAAGAGATTTAAGTCTAATTAATTTTTCACTGTAATTTTCTTTAGCATTGAAATCTTCATACAATTCAGAACTAATATAGTAATCTATAGTGTCAATCCCCGAAGTTTCTGAATGCCCCCATGTATTAATTTGAACTCGTGCTAATTTTGAATGAGCCAAAATCCAATAATAAAAATCCATTCCAATTTCTGGATATACTAAAATATCAAGATTATAAGACTCTATTATGTTTCTACTTTCTTTAAAATTTTTTGGAATTTGTATTCTATTTTTAAAATTACCAATTCTATCTGTGTATATTTGTTCAGATTCATTTGTATTACCAAATAAATAAACATCAAATCTATTATCATCAATTAAAGATTTAATAATACCAATACGATCTTTACATACAGAATGATTTTGAAATAAAAGATTTGAAATAAAACCAACTTTTATTTTACTATTTGTATTATTTTCCAGATTTTTACTTTTATAAATAATGTCTGGACACATTTTTTTAAAAAGGTTTGATACTTTTTGATATAAAATTTTATTGTTAAAACCAGCATAAACCAAATAATAAAAATAATAAATTGGTAATGATGTATATAATTTTGTTGCTGAATCTATTTTAAACTCACAAATTTCACTTAATTTATCGATATTGTAAATAATTTTATTATAATTATTTTGAGTTTCTTCTTTTGTTAAGTTTAAAATTGTTGGAAAAGTTAAATAAAATAGGCTTATCATAAAAATTACTGGATCATTAATTTTATTAATGTTATTAAATACAATATTATCATTAATTTCATCAACTTTTAATTCATCAGCCAAAAAATTTTTTATAAATGATTGATTAGTTTCATTAAAAATATGTTTATAAAAAACCATGTAAAATAAAGCTTCAATATAAGTTTCTCTACTAAGTTTATTATTTTGATATAATTTTTTAAATTGTTTGTAATTTTCCAAATTATTTGATTCATTTTCAATATAAAGTTTTAAGAGTTCAAATGTTCTAGAAGATTTATTATTTAACATTTTAATTATATGATTTTTAAAATATTCTTTTGAAAGATCGTAATCTGGTTCGATAATTATTTTTTTCATGACTTTTAGTAAATTATCATCATTAACTTCCCCGCCATATTTATTAATTGTAAGTTCTGAAAATTTAATGGCTTTTTCATAATCTTTATTATTAAAATAAATACTTGTTATCATTTGATATAAATATTCATTTGACACATTTTGTAATAACAACTCCTGAGCTAATTGTAAAGCTTTATCATAATTTTTGTTTTCAAAATTTTCTTTAACTTTTTCAAATAATTCATTATTATCTTTAATTGTTTCTGGCATTATCTTATTATATTCAAGTATAATATTTTAAATAAAAATAAACTTAATTAGAATGTGAAATACCAAAAAATTTTTTAGTATTAGAATAAATTTGTTGTCCCAATTTAATATCATTAACTTTTTTAATTTTAGCTATTTCAAATACTATATCGCCAGTATCTAATGGATGTGATTCTCTAGATCTATCAATTGATAACCAAGGAGCATCTGTTTCTACAATTATCTTATCATCTGGTATTACTTCTAATGCATTTACTAAATCACCATTTCTTCTTTTATCAAGCAACCATCCAGTGATTCCAAAATAAAATCCCATTTTAATCAAAACAACCGCTTGTGATTTTGAACCAGTAAAACAATGGATAACACCATTAAAATACCCCTGTTCTTTTAATATTTGAGTAAAATCATCAAACGCATCTCTACAATGCATATATAGAGGTTTATTTGATTCTTTTGCAATTTGTATTTGTCTAATAAATACTTCTTGTTGTTTTTCTTTTGGACTAAACATTCTATTATAATCTAATCCACATTCACCAATTGCTACACATTTAGGATCATTGGAATAATCTTTGATAATATTTAATTTATTTAAATTATCTATTGATTTAGCATCATGCGGATGAACACCTGCAGTATAATATAACGATTTATATTTGGATGCCATTTTTTGATTTACTAATATTTCCTTCAAACTATTTGAAATTGTTATAATTTCCGTAACAGCAACTGAAGACTCGTCAATAATATTTTTAACTTTTGTTTCATTATAAGATTTTGAAGCAAAATTAACTCCAGCATCTATTGTGTAAAAATATTCATCAGTTTTTTCCATTAAATAAAGAGATGAACGTATATTATAATATATTTTCAATATTTAATAAAAATTGAAATTATTTTAATTTATGTCACGGCATTTTAAATTTAATGTCCTATTCTGATTATGAAGACTATTACCATACCGAGTCTGATTACGACTACCTTTACGGTAACAATGATGACAATTACAATTGTATTAAGTCTGATCGTAAATCAGATGGACATACTTTTAGAGCTAATATTTTGAGAAATTATCAAAATGCAGAATATACGGTCGATATTAAACGACCATACAATAAGGATGGAATTGTAGTAACACATTTAGACTCTCTTATTGGTAGCATTTCTCTCAATAGATATTGGAATATTTCGCTAAGAAAAGGAAAATTGTTTGATCGATTTATTAGTGAGATTGAAGAAATTGCTAATAATAAAAAGGTAACTTATGATAAGGGATCTAATATGAACCTTACACATTATTTTGTTCCTTCGACTGGATTAATTATTAATTCCAAACAGAACAATTCGAATGTTAATTTTGGATCTGTTTTTGACAATGACTATAATGTTAAGGAAAGGTTTATTACCATTGGTTTTAATACCTATTCTAACAAGTATCAGTATAAGAAGGTCAAAGATTCTCTTGTTAAGATTAACATTCCAATTACTGATTATAACACATTGTATTCAGATAATGAACAGCGTTATCTACCAACCAAATTTTCAGTAGGAAAAAATAATATTAATATGACTTTTCATCACACCATGACAATTAGTTCACTTATTATTTGTCCAGAGACTCTTATTTTTGAGAGAATTCATGGAGATAACAGTAACTGTGTAAAGGGATGTTCTAAAAACAAACATACAATTAGTGTTTTAAAGAATGATCCAGGATATATTACAAGATTTAATTTGTATTACCGATCATCCAAAACGCATGGCAAATGGATTAATCATGGTATTTATCAAGGATGTTCTGCCTTGCTTACACCAGTGAAGGTATCTTTTGATCCTGTTGAAGTTGATGAGCTTAGAATTGAACCTATTGATTATGTTACCAAGTTTGATAAGGTAAAGATTCATGCTGTTGGAGAAAAGCTTTTATCAAATCCTGTCGCAGATAATATTGTTGTTGAGTATATTGTAAAAACTCCTCGGGATGGCAAGTACAGTAAACGTAAGATTTGTGATTCTTGTCACCGTGTGGACAAAGATATTAAGTTTTGGCAATTTCGACATAAGAACAGTATTAAGCCAAGGTATAATTCAGTTTCTAATATGAATTATGACGAAGTTTGTGATCTTGATAATTATTCTGATTTTGCTGACTAATTACTTTATTATCGATTTTGTTTATATTTACTTTAAAAAATATTATTTTAAAAACTATTTAGAACAATAAGATACTTTATATATTAATTATAACATAAATATGGATTTTTTTAGCAAAAAAACAATAGGATCAGATTTAAATAAATTTGGTGATACAAAAAATTATACTGTTGATATTAAAATTCCTTGGGTTGAAAAATACAGACCTAAAAATTCAGAAGAAATTTTACTTGAACCATTTATTAAACAAAAAATTGAGAAAATACTGGAAAATAAATCAATTCCAAATATGATTATAACTGGAGAACCAGGTACAGGAAAAACTTCAACTATTCTATTTTTAGCAAAACAAATTTATGGAGATAAATATTCTGAAAATGTACTTGAATTAAATGCATCTGATGATAGAGGATTATCTATTATTAATAATACTATTTATCCCTTTTGTAAGAAGAAAACTAGTTGTATAAACGAAGACAATAAAAATAGCAAATATCCAACACATAAATTAGTTATATTGGATGAAGCAGATAGTATTACACCAAAAGCTCAAAATTTACTTTCAAACATAATTAGTGAATTTAGAAAAAATACAAGAATTGTGTTTATTTGTAACGATTGTACTCAAATTATTGAATCTATTCAATCAAGATGTATGATAGTTAAATACCCAAGAATTAATTCTGATAATTTATATCAGAAAATAGAATATATTTGTAAGTCTGAAAAAATACCTTATAATTCAGAAGGTATTAATACATTATTATTTGTGTCAGATCAAGATATAAGACAATCAATTAATAATTTAGAATGTATTTATTATTCCTTTGGTAAATTAGAAAATTCAACTATATACAAGTTAGTTGATAAACCAAAACCATTTTATATTAGTCAAATATTAACTCATTGTATGGAAAATAATTATGTTGAAACAATTAATACAGTAAAAAATTTATACAATAAAGGATATACTCCAAATGACATACTATTAACATTTATGAAATATTTATTTGAAAATAACGATGAACTTAATAAAATTAATTTAAAAGAAGAAACCAAATTAAAAATTTATGAAATAATTAGTTTAAGCTATATTAGAGTTAATGGTGGAATTGATACATTACTGCAATTATGTGGATGTATAAGTAAAATTTTTTTATATTTACAAAATGAAAAAAGTTAAATAATATTTAATAATTAAAAAAAATTAATTATTAAACATTTGTAACTAACCTAACTATATTAAATTTATTTGAGTTATGTTATTTAACTAGATTGTTTATTTATATCATTATTCATTGGTATTTTATATTGATCCATTAAAAATTCAATACCTTTTGTTATTCCAATATTTTTTAAAGTTGTTAAAATTGTTTTCATTTTATCAGATGGTTTATTATAGTCAATTGATTTTTCTTTCCAATTATTATTTATTAATAATAATCCTCTGCTTAAATTTGATTTATATAATGTTTGTGACTTTATTAATTGCTTAACTAATTCAATTAATTCTGTTGAATTTTCTTTGTTTGACATAAAATATTTATCAATTAAATTTTCGCAAAATTTATTTTTAGAAATAGCATCTATACATCTGTTTTCTATAAAATATTTTACGTCATCAATTGATTTAATTAAAATATATTCTTCAATAATATTTTCACATTCAAGTTTTAAAGTATCTGTTTTAATTTCTGAAGATGCATCTACTTGTTTAATGGGTTTAGAAACAATAGCTGGTGTGTTTGATTGAATAGGTTGAACATTACTTTGTTTTTGTTTATTATTTTTATTTAATAAACTTTCTAATAAAACAATTTCTCTTGAATTTAAACCTTGTTTTTTAAGAAGTGTTGTTATTTGATTTTTTTCATCTGATGATATGTCTCTATTTCTAGAATTAAACCAATAATAAATATCTGGTAAAAAAACAGATTGATTAATGATTATTTGATCTGTTTCATCGTATAATTTTTCAGAAGTAAATTTCTGTTCAATTAAGTTTTTGATGAGAATCAAATTATTAATTCTTTTTGTTTCTCCGTCTAATTCTCTAATAAAATCAAATTTACTGTCCGGTTCAACATCAAAATCAGTATAATCTAATTTAAATTTAGCCTCTACAACTGATAAAAAGAAGGATAAATCAAATGATTGTACTTTCCAATAAACAAAACCTAAAATTTTTAAAAACTGCAAATAAATTTTGATAAAATTAATTTCGGACATAATTTTTAAATAAAAAGCTTTTTGAATTTCCTCAAAATTTTCTAAATCAACCTGATTAATATTTTCTACGAATTCAATAACAAGACTATCAATATTAGACTCAGATAATTTATTTAAAATTAAATTAACTCGATTTATAATATTGTCTTTTTTGTTTTGAATTTTTTGATTTTTTAAAATATTAATGTTTGATTTTTTAGCAAATTTCTTATTCTTTTTATTTTTGTCTATTGTTCCAAAAATCCCAACTAATGTTTCAAGAATATTTTCATCAAGCTCTTGCACATCAGTATTTGATTTAAAAGACAAAAATGAATTTATATCTAGATTTTCTAGAAATTTCGAATTTAATTGTACTTCCATTAATACAATTATAAGGATATTTTTTTAAATTAAAATATAAAAAAAATCACTCTTTATTTAATGTTAAAGGAAAGACTTTATTATTTTATTATTAGCTTGTTTTTTGGTCTTTTAGCTGTTTATGTAGTTAACAAACCTCCGGTTGTTATTGTTAAACATCCTAATATTGATCAAATATCTAACATTGTTTTTGTAGACGAAGATGCTGATAATTTATGTTATGGATTAAAACCAGAATTAGTTGAATGTTAAAATTATTAAATTTTTATTTAACATTAAACTTTACTTTTTAAGCATTTGTTCTAATTTATCTTTTGTAATTATTTTAATACCAAGATCTTTGGCCTTAGTAACTTTATCTGTTGGATTGTCAATAACTGTTTGGTCTTTTACAACCAAAAAATCTGTATTTTTACTTACCGATGATCCAATTTTACCACCTTGTGCCTCTATTTTATCCTGTAAAGTTTTGTCTCTAAAACCTGTCATAACAACTGTCTTGTCACTAAATTCTCCTTTTACTACTTTCTTTTCTTTTACCTGTTCTAAAGTTAAGTATTTTTGTATAGAATTATAAAATTTGATAAATTCTCCAAAATTATTGACTAAAGCTGTTGATGTTTTTTCTTCCCACCCATTAATTTCTTTAATTTTATCAATAAATTCTTTTTTGGACCATTTTTTATAATCTGTCATTATATTTGGGTATACAGCTAAAACTTGTTTCATTCTTTCTTCGCCTAGTCCAGGACCAATTTTATTTGATGCAGCCATTAGTCTTGCTAATGGAACATTTGTTAAAGCCACTTTAATTGATTCAACTAAATTTTGTGCTGATTTTTCAGCAAAACCATCAACCATTAAAAACCTGGCTTGATCAGCTGCTAATATTTTTGGTATAGTATCTAATCCTGCTTCAACCATTTTTTCCACATTTTTTTCTCCTAATCCTTTAGTATCAAGTTTTGAGAAAAAATAATGGATATTTTTAATTAAAACTTCCGAACTTGATTCATAATTTTCTAATCTAATATCTACTTTTGTTTCATTCCATACCCACGATCCTTTTGGTAAATCTGGTTTACCGGATTTGGCAGGTTTTATAATTTTTTGAACTTTTGGAATAACATCACCTGATCTTATTATTTCAATTTCAGCACCTGGTCCAAGTATATTTTCAACGATAAATTTGGCATTATTACCAGTTGCTCTCTTAATTTCAACACCACCAATAGTTACTGGCTTGAGAAGAAGTGTTGGATTTAAATAACCATCCTTGCTTACATTCCATTCAATTGATTCAACAATAGTTTTAGCCATTTGGTCTTCTAAAATATCTTTAAAGGCAAATGCATATTCTGGATTATCTTTAATATTTCGCTCTTGCTTTTCACAACTTGTTACGATAATACCATCAATTTCGTATTCTGCTTTTGTTCTTCTCTCTTTCAAATATTTTGAAAGATATTCATAGGTCAAGTTTTGATCAATTGTTTTATTGGTAACTACTTCAAACCCAATTTCTTTAATTAATTTAAGTTGTTTATCAATTGGATAAAATGGATCAACTACTTCATATAAAACTAAATTAGTGTCAGTAGCTAATTCTGGGTTTATAGTTTTACTGTTAACTAATCCAGCAACACTATTACGACCATTTTTGAGTGTTGATGACCAATTTTTTTCAAATGTTTTTTGTTTTATAATTAATTCACCTCTAAATGCAATAAGATTTGTATCACCTGAAATTTTATGTTTTTTACAATAAGCCGAGACAGTATTAAAATCTGGTAAATTCAAATATTTAATTAAATGGGTTATATCCATTCCTTCAGTTGCTGTACCTCTTGTGTACATATTCATAGTTCCATCTTCTCTATAAATCAGTAATGATGAAACACCATCTAGTTTATCAGATAAGTTATATGGTGGTTTAAATTTCTTTGACCAAATACCTAATTGATTTGAAGGTGGTTTAATTTTATCCATCGATCCTAACCAATAATCAAGTTTAACTTTATTTTTTGACTTTACTTTGGCACCGACATTCTTTAATACTTTTGACTTGGGATTTCTTAATTTCAGAAAATCAATTAATATATCATATAATGCGTCTGTAATAACTGCTTTAGAAGTATTATAATATTTATCAGCACTATAATTAATTATTTCTTCTAGTTCTTCAACTGTAAACTCAGAAGCTATTTCAATAGGATCTTTTTGTGATTTTAAAAGCTTTTTAACTAAATCCGCCATTAAATATAAACTATTAAGTATTTTATTTTTTAATTATCAATTTTTATAGGTTAAATCAAGTCAAAACAATAAATAAGTTTAAAATTTTTAGTTTAAGCATATAGATTTTTTTCTAATTAAATATAATGTCTCTTAGTGTTCAAGAGGTTTTTAATCTGCTATCAGCAGATCCTAAATTTGTTGCAAAGCTCGAAGCCTCTGTAAAAAATATAATGAAAGATGGTAAAATTGATCAATACGATGTTCCTGAATTAGTTTTTATTATTACTGATTCATATAATGAAATGTCAAGATTTAGATTGACTTATGATGAATTACCTCAATTGATTAAAATGATTTATAACTTTATGGTTGAAAAATTAAATTTAATTCCTGAAGACAAAAGATCTGAATTTGATCGTTTAGTAGATTCAGCTTTAAGACTTGTAATGATGCAACCAGTTGTTAAACAAGCTGTAACAAGTTGTTTTAGTAAAATATTTCCTTGTTGCTTTAGAACAGAAGCAGAAGAACCAAAACCTGTAGCTCCAGTAGCACCAAAACCAGAACCTGAAAAAAAAGTTGAAGAACAAAAATTAGCAGCACCTGAAAAAGCGGATGAACAACACTCAGTAGCACCTGAAAAAGTTGATGAACAAAAATCAGCAACATCAGTTGTTGTAGAATCTGAAAAAAAAGCAGAACCTGAAAAATCTCAAATAGAGATGAATCAAATCTAAAAGTTTAAAGATAAATAAATTATATTAATTTTCTATTTAAAATATATCCGATATTATAAATGGAAAAAATATTTAATGTTGTTTTAATTATTGGTGTATTAGTAACATTATATTTTTGTATTCAAAAGTATAAAAAAGAAAATGATTTAACATTTACACCTGGCTCAAAATCAAAAGTTCAAAATACAGTTTTAGAAGAAAAACCAATTGAAAAGTTTAATATGGATAAAATATATAAAATTGAAACAGAACCAGCACAAACAATTAAATTTAATTATGGGGAACTAAGACCAATTGATAAACAATTTCAAAAAGAACAAGATAGCGGCGCCGGATTAAAAACTTGGTACCCAAACACTTGGATTGAAAGAATTGATGAAAATGGCGAACCTGTATATGGTTCAAGAGAAAAACAAACCGGTAATGTAGAAAATTTTATTGAATCAAAAGCAAGATTTACATATGAATTTAATTCTCCAAGATCTTTACAAATGGATGGAATTGCCGATCCAGATGATTTTATTGATGGTAAAGGTAGAACATTAAAAGAAGTTTATGATAATTCTTTTGTTGATTTTAAAAAATTAGCTCCAAAGAAAAAAGTTATTGGTGATTCGTCAGAACAAACTTATTCACAATCAGGAGCTTCTAATTTATCATTTATTACTCCTGATTCTTGGATTTATGACAATGAAAAGGCAGAAAACGGAGGACAAATATTAAACGGTCTTTATGCATCAGATCCATTAACTAATAATTCTGTTGCTATATTTGAATAAATTTAATAATTAATTTGATAAAAATTGATGTTAGTATTCATTAATTAAATAGAAATATATTTAATGAATAATTGCGATAAAGTAAAACAAATATTGGAAAGATCGTGTAATTATATTAATAAGAAAACCTTTTTAAGTTCATATTTTACGTCTGAAATATATTTTAAATATGATATTATTCAACTTAAAGCAGATACAAATTGTTTAAAATCTATAAATTTATTTCAAAGTCTTGAATGTGACCGAAAAAATGAAACTGAAACAAATATAAATGTTATAAACTAATATTCAGTAAAAATTGATAATTATACTTAAAAATATATTTGCTTTAACCTTTAATAATGCTTAAGAAAATCGTATTGGGAGGCTCAGATGCTACAGTTGTAGACCCTGATGTTAAAAATAAAATAATTGATTATTTGTATTCAAAGTTAGATTTGTCTAAACACAGATATATTATGATCAATAATATTCAAAAACTTAAATTTCTTCAAGATAATGAACATTACGTTTCACCTAACTTTAGAGGTTATAACTATCTATTAATTATGGTAACAATCAATGATTTACAATATTGTGTTACAATTGATAGAAAAAAGTTGTCATATCATAAATCTCAATTAGATATGAAAACTATATTCATAAATCAAATTAACATGAAAACAGCCGAATCACTATATAGAGGAACTATTTTTGATGGCAAACTAATTCAATCAAATAATGATCACATTTTCTTAATTCAAGATTGTTTCTATCTTATGGGTAAAAAAATGCTTGATATGGAAATGAAAGAAAAAATGACTCATATTGATTCAATTCTTAAAAACCACTTTAGAAAAGATAAAGGACCATATTGTCCTAATTTTGAATTTAAATTAAATAAACTATATGTTTATAATGAACTAGAAGCACTTATTGAAAGTCTACCAAAACTACCAATTGGAACAAATGGCTTGGTTTTTTATCCAAAATTCTCTGGTGTAACTAATTTACATATTGAAAAGAAAAATGATAAAGTTGATATTAGTTCTAATAATAAAGAAGTAATAGAACAAAAATCTTATCATATAATTCATGACTTTGTAGATTTTTTAAAGTCTAGATCATATGGTTATGAATCTAATGGTAAAACTAAAACGTTATGGTTATCTCGTACATTAATTCCTGATGTTTATGACATTGCTGAAAATGCAAATGGTGAAAAACAAGGAATTGCATTAATACCAAACTTAAAAACTTCTCACATGTGTGATAATTTAATTGGTGATAAACCAATAAAATTTAATTGTATATTTTCCAATAAATTTAAAAAATGGATTCCTATTAATTCTACTTAATTATTAAAATTTATAATTTAATCAATTTAATAAATAAATAATTGTGGTAATATTGTCTAATGACCCTTTTTGATAAGCGTGTTCAGCTAATTCTTTAGCATAGTTTCCTTTAAATTTTTTATTCATTAATAAATCATTTACGAAATCTACAGCGTCTTGATTTGTCATGACATCCCACAAACCATCACATGCAAATATAATGAATTTATCAGATGAACTTACTCTATATCTGTATATTTGAGGCAAGTGTGTAACATATGGAGTGCATTCAAGATCACCAAAAGCTCTGGATAAAGATAAATCTTTTATTCTCCAATCAGAACCATCAAATTCGATTTTCCCACCAAGTTGTTCAATTCTAACTCTTTCTTCAGGAGAATTAGGTTTGTGATCTTGAGTAAGTTGTTCGGCTATATTTAATTTATTACATTTGACTGCTCTTGAATCACCAACATTTAAAATCCATAAACGATTTTTATCTTCAGAATCTTTAAAATGAATCCCAACACATGCGGTAGAACCACAATATTGAATAGCTCTAGGATGATCTTCTTTCATTTTGTTTTGTATTAAATCATAAACTTTGTTAAAGTATTTGGTTGCAACATCTGGTCTAGAATAAATATCTTTTTTAAATTTGTTTACAAAAAACTGAGGAAGGTTTTCTTTTAAATATTTACTAACGGCTTTACCACCGTGACCATCAAAAACGGCAATAAAATTAATAGGATTTAATTCACCATTTTCACCAATCATATTCATTATATGAACATGTTGGTCTTCATTAGAATCTCTTTTACCTTGTAATGAATGTGAAAATACTTTCATCTTATAAAATTAGTTAGATAATATTTTTTAATATTAATTAATTAATTTAACCGAATAAAATAATTGGATTCTTTTATTAATTTATAATTAACAGGTAATTCATTCTAAATAAATCACTAATTAATTTATAATTAATAGGGAATTCATTAAGGTCCATTTTCTTGCGCTTTTTTTATTGTGTTCGCCTGCATATGCAATCATAAAACTTTGATTAAATGATTTAGTAACTAAATTATTTTTTATTTGACCATTAACTAAAATATAAAGTTGCCTAGACCCTGAATCTAAAATTTCACAAATACAATTTTCAAATCTCAAATCATCAGATACAAATGTTGATAGCATTTGAATAAAATCAAAACCTTCATATAAGACCGAATTATATTTGAGCTTTGAATATGGCTTTATCACATCATCAGTTATTAAATTATTTAGATTAGTTAACCAGCTTTTATAAAAATATTCAATAAATTGAGTAGCAATAACAGATCCATCAAATTGTTTAACTAATTGAGATTGATTTTGATTAGGTTTAGTAGATTCACTGTTACTTGTATTATTTGATAAAGAATCCATATTTTCCATTAAATTA
>VFQS010001719.1_pt1 | contig 19350 bp, 18 predicted proteins | sample 3512361 | NCBI WGS metagenome assembly VFQS01 (sample SAMN10412375, study PRJNA504923) | tailings metagenome | isolation source: Relicate 1 Philex TSF3 active mining | place: Philippines
TTGTTTTTATTGTTTTTATTGTTTTTATTTTGAGTTTTTATTATTAAATTAATAACACTAATTTTTATTTATTTTTAAGATTTACTTTTAAGCTTTATCGTCCGAATGACTCAGAAGGCTTAAGCCTTCACAAGTACTACAAGATCGGTTTTTTTCATACTTTTTATGATATCAATGGTTAATTCTGGTTTTCTTCCTATGAAAGCTTGGATATGTTCACCGACATATGCTTTTAATTCATCCACCTTCATCTTATTAGCTTGACTGGAAGTCAAGAATTTATTATTTGGATTAGCTTGTAAAACTATTGGAACTGCTACTGGATTTTTTGCTTTCTTAGGAGATTTACGGCCTTCTGGAAAGTAAACGTTTTGTTGTTCTTCAGTCATTTCTTTCCACATTTTACTAAGCTCAGCACGTAATTCCTTATCATTAACAAATACTTTAGCTTGTTGAGTCCATGTTTTTCTTTGTTCACTGGAGAATTTCACAAAACCTGTAGCTGCTTTCTTAGGTACTGGATTACCATTTTCGTCCACTTTGTCTTTTTTATTGACATTACGGACTTTAAGCTCCATACCACCCAAGATTTTTTCTACAGTTTTTAATAATTCTTCTTCACTGATATCAGATTCAAATTCTTTTTTCAAACCTTTAGCAAATTCTTTAGTATAAGCTTTAGCTAATTGAACATCGAAAATAGAATCATTAGATTTAACAGGGATTAAATAAGTAGTAGACATTTCTAAGTGCGTTTTTGTAAATAATAGATATTTGAAGCTGTAGTGACAAACGTCCAGAAAATCAATTTTAACCCAAATTTTACGTTCCCTTTAAAATTGATTTTTTTGTGACTCTCAAACAATCATAAAAATGTCAACTAAAACTACTTTAATTATTTATAATACAGATTCTAATGCATATGCTGGAAAATTCATTGAATTCCAGCATAGTATTAGTGATGATTTTTTAGTTTACGGTGAACCAATAGAAAATTTAGATTATATTAAAATGGAGATCGATATTAATAAAACCACAATTAGAGAAATAATTGATCATTTAGTTCAAACTTTGCAAACAGATCAAATTATTTTTAGAATTAGAAAGCATTGTACAGTACCAGTTGAACAACGCCATTCTATGAAATATCAAAATGACTATTTATTTGGTCCAGATGACCATTTTAAGACTTTATCTGAATTTCCAATTTTACAAACTGAAGGAGTCTTTAGCGATCGTCCTTCTGACATCCAAAATAAACCAATTATTCTTGGATACATGGAAACTGATTGGTATAGCGATATAGTTGAAGATATGGAACCAGAAGAGCTTGAAGAACTAGGTGGTCATGTAAGTATATATAATCAAAATCTTCACGACGAAGAATATTATTGGCTTGAGCCACATCATTCATACGATGAAGAAAAAAAACGCATAAAAGAACTTTTACATGATATTGAAAATGGCTGTAGATTTTACTTTGAATATCAATCAAATCCAAAAAGACTTGTCATTCCAAGAAAAATAAATTAAAGCAAGAACTCAACTTAAAAACAAATAAATAGATAAAAGCAAATAAACAACTAAACAAAACCTTACATGGTGTAAGGTTTTATCGCTTAGTTTATTTTTATCGTATATTGCTAATCATGTCTACTGACAATTATATTTTAACTGATGAACAATATAATAATGAGAACATTTTTCTATAAAAAATTTAGTAACATATATTCGGAATTTAAAACCTTAGGCTAGTGTAAGGTTTGTGTTTGTTTGTTTTTTTTGTTTTGTTTTTTGTTTTTTGTTTAGCGTATACGATACAGATTTTTAAAGTTCAATCAAATTTTCAAATACTTCAATATCTTCATGACTTGAAGCTTTGATTTTTTTATCTTTTGAGAATATGTATAGAGTATAACATGATTCTCCACATGATCCATTATGCTTGATTTTTCCCATTTGTAACATTTTATTTATTGCTTCTTTAGTTGTTTTTATAAATTCTTTATTGTCTTCGTCGTCAATATCACATTCATCGTCAATATCAACGATTGTACTTAAACATTCATCGCAAAGGATTCTAACGCATTCCTTTATTGACATGGTTTCGACTGTCATGTAAAAATCATTATTTGCTTGACTGGTACAACAAGCATTAGAAATTTCATGTTTTATTAATGTAATTTTTTCAGTATTACTGAAATCTTCAAGAATATAATCTTTAGTAGTTTGAGACATCTTTTATTTTTATATAATAAAAGATAACGTAAAGAAAATCAATTTAAACGTAAAATGAATTTTTTAACCTTTATCTAGATACAAGTATCTAGAATGAGTAATTTGGGTGTACAATTAAAATATTTACCATTATGTGTATTACGCCATCATGATGGCAACGATGATGTAACTTATTATATAAATGAAATAGTGAATGATAACGACAACAACGAAAACATAAAAAACATAAACAAAATAATAAGGAGATCGAGTATGTATGGTAGATTACATAATTGTAACTATATAAGAGGCTATGTGTTATTAAATACTTTAGAAAAAACAATGATAAATAACACGCCTATAAATAATATAAATAATAAATGTTGTTGTAAAAATCATGATAAATGCAATAACGAGCTTAGTGGTTGTTATTGCGACAAAATACATGACGAAAAAGCATCAAAATTAGCAGTAGACATAGGAATAAAATATTCAAGAGAAATCAATAAATATAAAAAAATACGAAAATTAATGTTAAATAGGATATGCAAAGATGTGTTTGATAATATCTTGTTAAAATATTTGTATGATGATAATATTATAAATATGATAAAAAATGAAGATATATCAGATATAACACCGTATTTAAAAGATAAAAAATTAAGAAAAGATTTTAGTTGGAATATAATTTTTAAGGATAACGACGATAATGAAGTAGTGAAAGATTTATCATGTTTAACGACTAAAACAATAGGTTTTCAAATAGAATTAGATAAAAACTATGAACAATGTGTAATAGTTTTTAGTTATAAAAAAGAACAATGTTTTATTCTTTTTTATTTAAAATTGGAAGATGTGTTTCCGTATAAATCTGAACGTATATATGATGAATTAGAAAACGATGAATAAGAAAAGTAAGATACGAGAATTATTTTGTAATTTAAAACCTTACATGGGGTAAGGTTTATTTTTCTTTTTTAGGTTTTTATCGTATGCTGCCGTAGGCTGAGCGAAGCGATCAAGTTTGTCCCGAAGGGACTGAGCGTTAGCGATAAAACCTATCGCCCGTAGGGCTCAAGCAGCTTTGCTGCGACCAACTTATTTTATATTATACTAAATAATCTAGTTCGTCCGTAGGACTGATGATCGTCAGAGACTCAGTTTGCAAAGCAAACAGCGCGAAGCGCGATGGGTTTTGATCACGATCTGAGTGTAGGTCTTTAGTAACTTAAAGTACTTGATTAATATGCTGAATAAAGTTTATAATATCATCTGAATTACTTGTGTTATTGCTTTGAAAAATTAAATGAGTAGAATTCATTTGCTCAACATAAATATTAATTGATGCAATTCCACTATTTATTATTTTTTTTATTAGTGAAGTATGTTGTAAGAATTTTTGAATATGGAACACATGAATATACTCTGAAAATATGAGTTCGATTCTAATATCTTGAAAAGAATATTCCATTATTATGTTTGCCATATTAGAAAGATCCATCAAATCCACATCGATGCAATTTGAGATACTTTGTTTTGTTAAAGTCTTTGACATTTAGGTTGGTTTTGAACTGTTAAAAAATAGGACGATTTTTCATTTTCTAGTGATTGTACGTTAAAATTAATCATCTTCGTAATTAAGAAGACTTAATGCATCGATCTGATTCTGAATTCGCGCTTTTATTTTAACTTCATCTTTTGCCTTAAAAAGATCAATTATTTCTTGTAAAGTACCTTCATAAGTGCTGCATGACTTTTTAAGGCTTTCACTTATTTTAATATAAGTTGCAAAGTCTAAATGTTTATAAATTAATGTTTTTATGTCATGTTCTGAGTCAAGTATATCATTCTCGCCTAATATTATATACAGTTCGTCATTTTTATAAACAATATAATCTTGTATTCCCGTGACAATATAATTAAATAACGCATCAATTCCACATTTAAGATGATGTTTTCCTTCTGGATCATACTCTTCGTATAATGATTTAATTTTATTTGATATTTCAATCAGTTTATTATTGAATGGTTCTCTCATAGTTTGAATTTCGTTAAGTGAACGGAATGACTGAATGCATGTTCGCATGATCTTTCTATAAACTGCTGTATTGTTTTCAGACAATTCGTTAATTTTCTTTCTATATTTTTTATTCTCTTCGCGATGATTAGAATATTTTATATCGCAAATTTGTGGTCTAATTGATGTATGAATCATTTTTCCAAGATTATCGATATCATTTCGTTCATTAGAATTTTCGTCTTTATAAATGATTCTGTTTCTTGCCTTATCTTTAATCAATATGTTCATGCCAATTTGACTGTTATTAACATGATTTGAAATTTCAACGAAAGGATCGTTAGTATCACGAAGATTAATTCCACTCATTTCTGAGTTTATAAGATTTTGAGTCATGTTTTTAATCGTATTGAAATTTAAGGTGTTAGTTGTATTTGTAGTATGAGTATTACCATATATATTTTGAATTGTTTTATTTTGAGATGCAATACTATTAATGGTAGATTGATGTTTTTCTACTTGTTTTTCAAGATTTGCATTAGTCTGTTTTAGAAATTTATTTTCTGTCTGTAGCGATTGATTTTTTTCTTTTAATACGTTGATTTCAGTTTGTAAATTTTCTTTCAATTCATTAAGTTCAGTTTGATTTTTTTCTTTATCCTCTTTTAACTGTTGTTCAAGTGTTAATATAATTTCTTTATAGTTAATTATTCTATCAATACAATTAGTATTTGATAATTCTTTACATGTTTTATAGTGACGATTCAATCCATATCTTTTATTAATACTTTTTTTACAAAAAATACAATTATCCATTTTTATAATATAATTTATACCTTTAAATTACATAAGTCAACAGACCACTCACAGAAGTCAACAGGTTGTATTTATTATAATATCAACAAATACTAGAAATATTTGCAGATATATAACATACGATCATGAGACGATTACATAAAAAATTAATTTTTTATAGCTTTAAATCATATAACACAAAAATACACCAGTTTGCACATTATTGATTTTTTATATATTACAAATTACTATAAAAAATATAATATAATTTCCATTTCGATTTTTTAATAGTATTAAGCGTAATACAATTATTTATTAATGTGCAAACTAGTGTATTTTTGCGTATTTAATTCAATATTTTCTGTTATAATTCTTAGGCATATTTTTAACCAGAGAATTTTAAGAAAAAATAATAAAATTTTAATAGAAAAACCGATTAAAATTATAGGCTAAAATTGATACTATAAAATATCTTTTATGAATGATTTAATTTTTTATAATTTTTTAAATCCAAATTTTTTTTTCAAACACACACAAAAGGATTGTGTGTGAAATATTTTTTTAAAAAAAATAAAAAAAAAGTTCTAAAATAATTAAATTTATTCATATTATTTTATAGGCATGAATTATTACTATAAAATTATTAGATTCAAATTAAATCTTAGGCTTGTGTAAGATTTAGATTTTTTATTGTTTTTGTGATTTTAAATTTTTTATTTTTTTACATAACGTTAATAGAATAGTACCTAAAAATTAATTGCGCCAAGTTCTTCGTATAAAATTCCTGAGTTTATAATACTTTGAATTGGCGAAGTGTGTCTGGTACTAACTTTCTTGTTCATTTTTATAATATCTTTAAATAATTGTTCCATTCCTATCTCTGATTCTATCTGACAAAAAATATCGTAACTTGTTGCCTTATTTTTAATTTTAGAATAAGTATCATATAACGCCTTATACTCGTCAGACATTTCTTCTAATTCAAATCTTTCGAAAAACGAACACAAATTTTTAAATAAAAATTTAGTAAACAAATCATGTAAAGTTGAGTATATCAAAGTACATGATTCCTTATTATTAAAATCTGCGCAAAAAATTATATAATTATTCATTTTTATATCACCCACATGATTTGCAATTTTTTCATTTTATTACGTTAGCAAACCTTACCCTATTGTAAGGTTTATTTTAGTTGGTTTTTTATTAGTTTTAGTTTTGGTTTTAGGTTTTTATTAGATTTTATTAGTGTTTATTAGTTTTGTACCCAGCATGAATATGAATCACATGGAATTTTTACAATTGTACGTATAGACCAATCATTATCATAAATTACTTTATTCATGTGAATCACGTCTGCAAAAAATTGCTCTTCAGTGACTTCAATCCTTTCAGTAAATATTTCAAACAATTTTTCTTTATTACTAGCATTTCTTTCATTCTTAAAGAGTACTTTATACTTATTAAAGCATGATTCGTAATCCTTTATTTCATTCCATAATCTATTTGCGTGTTCTTCCATGTCTTCGTTTTTATATTCTTCATATTCGTCCCATAGTTCATATTGATTTTGCATGAAATCATAAACGCTCTCAATCACTGCACCAAAACATTCTTTGAATGATTTAGCAACAACAGTATTAGTTTCACCGTGTTTATAGTATGAGCTGAAAATTATATAATTAGACATTTTTTAACACTACGCGATAACGTTAAGAAAAATCATTTTTAAAGGAAAATTCACGTTCAGTTTTAAATTGAGTTTCCAGCTAGTTTTCACTACAGCTTCAAATATCGATCTTTGATCTTCTGAGCGCAAGCGAACTACTTACAAACAAACTCACACAAATATGTCTACTTATTTAATCCCTGTTAAATCCAACGATTCAGTCTTTGATGTTCAATTAGCAAAATCTTATACTAGAGAATTTGCTAAAGGTTTGAAAAAAGAATTTGATCGCATCCTTGATGCTCAAAGGGCGAAGCCCGAATCCGATATTAGCGAAGAAGACTTAATGAAAACTATAGAAAAAATCTTAGGTGCTATGGAAGTTAAAGTTCGCACTAATAAAACTCCAAAATTAGACGCTAATGGTAATCCATTACCTAAGAAAGCAGCTACAGGTTTTGTTAAATTTTCTTCAGAACAACGTAAAACATGGACTCAACAAGCTAAAGTATTTGCTAATGATGTGGAATTAAGAGCTGAGCTTAGTAAAATGTGGAAAGAAATGACTGAAGAACAACAGGCTGTTTACTTTCCAAATGGTCGTAAAAGTCCTAAGAAAGCTAAAGCAGCAGTTCCAGTTGCAGTTCCAATAGTTTTACAAGCTAATCCGGAAAATAAATTCCTTACTTCTAGTCAAGCTAATAAGATGAAAGTTGATGAATTAAAGGCTTATGTCGGAGAAAATATTCAAGCTTTCATTGGCAGAAAACCAGAATTAACTCTTGATATCATTAAAAGTATGAAAAAAACTGATCTTGTTGTATTAGTTAAGGCGTAGGCTCATGTGACTTCGCACGATTAAAGCTTAAAAATAAATAAAAATCTAGTGTCATTATTATTAATAAAAAACCAAAAACCAATAAAACTAATAAAACCAATAAAACCAATAAAACCAATAAAACCAATAAAACCCCAATAAAACCCCAATAAAACCAATAAAAAACAAAAACCTTACACCAGCCTAAGGTTTTATCATTTAGATTTTATTTAAACATTGGATTTGCTTTCGTTTTTTATTTTTGTAATATGGTTTAACTGGAATTTTGTGTTCACTTTATCGCGCAAGCGCTCTGAGTCCGTAGGACGATCGTCAAAAACTAACAAGCTCCGAAGATGATAATAATATGCCAAGTGATAATTTCTTTGATATTTTCCATGATATAATGTGTTTTTTAATATCATCACTAGATAAAGATGATCCATATTATGAAATAACTAAATCATCCTATGACGATTATTCATGTTTGATTAACAATCCAACGTACAAATTACAAATTTTGCAAAGTACTCTGGACTCATATAAAGAATTTGATGATGAAAATTAGTCTATACAAAACCTTACCTAGTGTAAGGTTTTTCGTTAATACTATTCAAATGGACAAAGGTCTAAACTATTGAACGTTTCACAAGAATAAATAATTAATTATTCACTATCGCTTGTATCTATATCTGGAATATTATTCATTTCCGCGTTTGAAAGGATAATATATTGTTGTTTTATTGATTGTGCTTTAAAAATTTCTTTCTTCAAAGCTTGAAACATATCTTTTAGAGAAGATTTTAAAATATTTTTACTGTTTTGAAATTCATTAAAATGTCCTTTTTGTGAGTCTTTATACAATTCTTGGCTTGGTATATCACACGAATCGCTAAAAATTTGTCTAAATACACTTATAAATCCACGTTCTTCATATAAAACGAATATATTATTTTGCCTATTTTTATTAATATCTTTTTCATACTTTTTATAATGAGAATAGCAGCTATTACAAAACGTAATTTTTGGATCCAAAAATTTATCATGATAAAATTCAAATTGTTTTGGAGAAATATTCTCGTCTAAATTACTGTTTTGATATTTTTTTATCAGCTTTATAAAAGCTTGATACCATTTATAGATTGAATAAAACATAAAAGTCTCATGATAACAAAATACATTTGAATTAAAATCAATATATTTATTACAACTTTGCAAATTCAAACTTGTATTATATATATCATCTAGAATTTTACGTATATCAGATATCAACCGCTGATTATTTGTTAATTGACTAACTATTGTTTGCGTTAATAAGCATAATTGATGATGTGTTGTATTTGGAGAATTAATAAATATATTTAGAAGATTTTTTGCTTCAATATATTTTTGTTCAATGCATAGTACATTAAATTTACTAATGACTCCTATTAATTCTAATTCATAGGATATAACACTAATTTCTTGTATGAATGGAGATGAAGCAAATGTTATATATTCAATTAAGCTTTTATACTTTTCATGCAAATTTTTAAGTGTATCAATAACATCAATATTAGCAATTGTTGATAAGTTTGATGTATGTTCATCAATAAAAAAAAACTTATTTAGGCGTGTTGTTTTTGCAGCAATATATTTAACAGTTGATAAAATTTGACTTGACCATATATTTTCTTTGGCTAATGTATTATTTTGATAAAAATCTAATACTTTTAGTAAACTGTCATATGGTAGTCTTTGATGTAGTTCATCTTGAAAATCATATAGTTGAAGTTTACGTTTTGTCGAATAGTTAAAACGTATTGACAAAAAGAATCTGAGAATAAACATATGCGGATTGAATTTTATTTTAATAGACAAATCAGGATATGTAAATAATTGTACTAATTGTTGTTCTGTATTAATTTTATTGATGTCGATGTTTGTATTGAGTTTTATTTCTCTCTTATGTATAGAGTACATAAAAGGATCAAAATCAGTTACATTTAGATCAAAATTTTTATTTAATATATCAATAAACTCAGGAATATCTAAAAGAGGTATTTGCTCTTTAATATCTAAAATTAAATCAACTATGTCATTAACTGGATATATCCGTGTACGTTTTGTATTTACTTGATTTTCGTCATTTGTATTTAAATCACTTAAGTACTCAATTAAAGTATCAAATATTTTCAAATATTCAACAATATTTTTATTTGAACCTTTTTGCTCTAAAAAGGTTTTTATATAATTTTTGATATCTGATGACATTTTATAAATAAACTAATAAAATTTTATTTTCATTTTTCAACTTATTATCGTATGCTCAAGTTTGTTCCTTCGGAACTGAGCGAAGCGCGATGGGTTTTGATCATACTGGACGTAGTCCGGATCGCCCTATGGGCTCAGTTTGCAAAGCAAACAGCGAAGCGATCTGAGTGTAAATTAGGTATTCTAGACTTTATTTCTGTTTATATACAAAACCTTACACCAGCCTAAGGTTTTATCGTTAATACTATTCAAGGGGACAAAGGTCTAAGCAATTTTGCAAACCAGTGAATAATTTATCATCTATTGATCGTTTCGCATGAATAAAGTTTGATAAATCTTTTCCTGATAACTGCGTATAGCCTAATTTATTGAAATCAGAATTTATCAGAGCTGTAATTATTAATTCATGTGTAGTTAACAAAAGATCATAAATAGAATAAATGATTTTTTGAAAGTCAGATCGTCTATATTTTGTTTTTTCGATAGTAATTTCATAAGCATCTAAGGCGAACGCGTATTTTTCTTTAAGTGATTTGCCAAAGATAAAACCAATATCTTCCCATGTTGAAAAGATAAATGTTAGAATGTTATTATATGATATTTCACATAATATATTTTTTAATTTATCAATATCAGTATTATTAGGAATAACGTTTTTGAGTTTTTCATATGTTTTATTTTCAGACTCTCGTAATAAGTTACTTTCTGTGTTCCTATTTTGTACTATAGTTTGAACAAATGTTTTACTTTTCTCAGAAGTTAATTCGTCATCTTCAGCGCGAGTCTCTGCAAAATCAATCATTTGTTGGCTTAAATTAGGACCAATGCATTCAACTGATTTTTTAGTTAGATTTTTCATCTTTGTGTCTTTGACGACACGTTGTTCATCTGCGTCAAAATAACTAGTTATTCCACGACTCTGATCGTTTATATAGAGATTTTGTTTAATAGATGAACTATTGACGAGAAGTTTATGAAATGTTTTTTCTGTAACAAGATATGGATAGCGAGTAAAAAATTCAGTGAATTCTTTTTCTAATTCTTGAGACGATATTCCTGTTGTGCCAAAATGATTATTTGTAATATTGACAACGTTATACGTTTTATTAGGTTTAATTTTTAATTCTTTTATTAATCTAGATTCGTTGTTTTTTGATTCAATAATTATTTCTTTTTCTCTTATAGCGGTTTTGAAATCTTTTCGTTCTTGTTCAAGTTGCTGTCTTAGGTCCTGAATTTGCTTCTCGTATTCTTTATCTTTATTTAATAAATTTGATTGTAATTTAACGTTATTTTGCTTACACAAATTTAAATGCCTGACATAAGATGAATTATGTTTTAATACAGCTGAACATAAAATACAAACAAAATTAGATGTTTTGCAATTTTCTATATGCTTTACATATCTAGTTTCATATTTGAAAACTTTATTACAAGTTGGACAATTCATTTTATTATTAATATCTGGTTGATCTTCTGGTTGATCTTCTGCTTCATCTTCTGCTTCATCTTCTGCTTCATCTTGTGGTTGATCTTCTGCTTCATCTTCTGGTTGATCTTCTGTTTCTGAACATTCTATACTTGATATTTCAGACTCTTCATATTCTTCTTCTTCATACATTATATTCTTATAATCATTTATCTTTTCTTTCATCCAGTCTATATCAAATATATTTTCTAATACTACTAAACGTTCTTTATTCTTATTATCATAAATATCATATATAAATGTGATACATGTAAATGATAACTTAAATATTGACTCTATTATACTTACTATCTCATTATAGTTTTTTGGATCAAAGTATTCGTTTTTATCTATTGGTTTGTATTTAATATTTCTAATATATGCAAGAATTACACGTTCATATATTCTATCATACTCAGTCTTAAAACAAACTATGTCAAAAAATTCTCCATTTACTTTATGTTGATTAAGACGTTCTATAATTGTTCTACTAGTTCTTCCAACTTTAACATGTTGTTTACGTTTAAATATATAAATCCAACCTTTTTTATAACATTCCTGATTGTTATAGACATCTCCTAATGAATTAAATTTTAACATTTTTAAATTTAATTCATTAAGAACAAAATTCATTTTAGAAACAAAGAAAACATATTATATTTGAAATTTAGTCATTTTCTGAGTGTAATAAATCTTACCTAGTGTAAGATTTTATCGCTAAGATGATTTATGCTTTAATATAGCAGAATATAAAACGCAAACAAAGATAGATGATTTGTATTTTTTATTACTGTAGATGATATTATAAATAATTGATTTTTTGTCTTATTTTGTTGATTTTTTCAGTATCGCTTATAACCAATAAAAATTAATTTAATAAAATGATAAAAATAACGAAACATAAAATAATGAAATATGTTTAGTATAGTTTATAGTATAGTTAATAGTATAGTTAGTTATTTAATTTATTTACGATATCTTATCTTACGATATCTATATAATATAGAAGCTTCTGAAATTTAGTTTGTGGTTTTATAATAACATCTCAAGTAATAAAATATAATAATAATAATAAAATAAAGGATTTTAGTCTATAAATTTTTCAACAATTTTAATTCTTCAACTTTTTTTTAGTTAAACTAAAAAAAATAAACCCCATTGAAAAATTTTACAAAAAATTTGAAAAATATAATAAGAATTTTATAGGTATATTTTAAGCCTGTAAAATGTATGTTGAAGAAATCCATTTCTTTTTATATAAAAATAATATTCAAATATTTCATTTAAGATTTTATAATTCCTAAAAAGATTTATCATAATCCATTTAGAATTATGAAATCTTAAAAGGATTTAAATATATAAATATAACTATAAATGTCAGAATATATTTGTGAATTTTGTGAAAAAAAATATAGTACTAAAAGCAATCTAAATAAGCATCAAAAGATTTGTATAAAAAAAGATGAACATAATATAATATTAAAGTATGATTGTGAAATAAAAAAATATGAATATGAAATTAAAACGTATAAGGAAGATATACAAAAGTTTCAAAATGAAATAGAAAATCATCAGAAAGAATACGATGATACTATAAAAAAATTACAAAAAGAAATAGAAAATCAACGGAAAGAATATGATGATACTATAAAAAAACAGCAAAAGGAAATAGCAAAATTACAAAAAGAGAATAGAGATTATGAAATTGACGTTGCGAAATTAAATACAGCAAAACACATATTAGAAACAAATCCAAGAATAATTAATCACAATAACTATACTCAAAATACTACCAATAACACTAATAATATATTTTTAGCTGATATTAACGATTCTCTTCTCAAACAAATTGCTGGTAAAATCCCACAAGATACTATAGCAGATGGACCTGAAAGTATTGGGAAATATTTAGAAAAAAATACAGATCTTTTTGATTACTTTTATAAAAGTAATCCGCAACTAAAAACTATTACTTATAAAATAGCTAACACGAAAAAACTTGTAAAAGATAATGGCGGTATAAATTTAGCAAAAATGGTTATCGATAATATGCCAGACTTTGACATTGAACAAACGAAAAGATTTAAACCAGTATCAAAAGATACTGAAGATTTCTATAAAAATGCTAACCCGCAATATATAAAGAAATTAGGTCTCTCAATATACGAAAAAGCTCTTACAGAAACTCAATTATTAGACAAACAAAATAATTCAAAACGTTCATTTCATAATTTCACAACCAAACTTATGAATGGTATTATCTATTACGTGAGAGTTGATATTAATAATGCAGATACGTGTTTGTATTATGGTTTAACTGGAATTTTGTGTTCACTTTATCGCGCAAGCGCTCTGAGTCCGTAGGACGATCGTCAAAAACTAACAAGCTCCGAAGATGATAATAATATGCCAAGTGATAATTTCTTTGACATTTTCCATGATATAATGTGTTTATGTAATGTGTTTTTTAATAAGCAATTTCTGGATGAAATATCATCACTAGATAAAGATGATCCATATTATGAAATAACTAAATCATCCTATGACGATTATTCATGTTTGATTAACAATCCAACGTACAAATTACAAATTTTGCAAAGTACTCTGGACTCATATAAAGAATTTGATGATGAAAATTAGTCTATACAAAACCTTACCTAGTGTAAGGTTTTTATTTTTGTTTATTAGTTTATTAGTTTATTTGTTTTTATTGGTATAATTTTATTTGTGGTTTTTAAAACATAGTATATTCTTTAAAACATAGTATATTCTTTAAAACATAGTATATTCTTTCATCATGATTATATTTTTAATAGCCCAAAGTTCTTTTTCTATTTTTTTATTCATTTGGATTACATCTTTTAATAGCACTGTTACGTCTCCTTCAATCTCGCATAATGTTTTGAAATACTCTTGTCTTTTTTCTTGAGAAATAGGATCAAAACCGTAATGAAATTTTTCATAAAATACATTACTGTACTTTGCATACAACTCGTCGTGAATTTTACGACGATTCCAGTATGTTGCATTTTCGTTTTCATTATCAATATAATCAATAAAATAGCAAATGTTATTATGTAAATATTTATCAAAGAAGTCATACAACGATGTAAAAACTTCAGTTTTTGTTTCACCTTGTATAGCAGAAGCAATAAATACAACAAATTGGCTCATTTTGTTTGTTTTTACTCCTATTTTATTATAAAAAAAATCAATTTAAGCCTTAACGTGAATTTTGGGTTTAAATTGATTTTCTGGACGTTTGTCACTACAGCTTCAAATTATTTACTTATAACTAATTACTCGCAAACAAATATGTCTACTACTTATTTAATCCCTGTTAAATCCAACGATTCTATTTTCGATGTTCAATTAGCTAAAGCTTATACTAGAGAATTTGCTAAAGGTTTGAAAAAAGAATTTGAATCTGATATTAGCGAAGAAGAATTATTAAAAACTGTAGAAAAAATCTTAGGTGGTATGGAACTTAAAGTCCGTAATGTCAATAAAAAAGACAAAGTGGACGAAAATGGTAACCCATTACCAAAGAAAGCAGCAACAGGTTTTGTAAAATTTTCTTCTGAACAAAGAAAAACATGGAAAGCAAATAATAAAGTATTTGCTAATGATGTGGAATTAAGAGCTGAATTAAGTAAAATGTGGAAAGAAATGACTGAAGAACAACAAAACGTTTACTTTCCAGAAGGTAGAAAATCACCAAAGAAAGCAAAAGCAGCAGCTCCAGTAGCAGCAAAACCAGTTGATAATAAATTTTTAACTTCTAGTCAAGCTAATAAGATGAAAGTTGATGAATTGAAAGCATATGTCGGCGAAAATATCCAAGCTTTTATTGGTAGAAAACCAGAATTAACTCTTGATATCATTAAAAGTATGAAAAAAACAGATCTTGTCGTACTTGTTAAAGCATGAGACCTTCGGTCGATAAAGGCATAAGCTGTTTAAAAATAAATAAAAATTAGTGTTATTAAACTTAGTAAAAAATAAAAACCAATAAATAGATAAAAACCAATAAAACAAAACCAATAAAACAAAACCAATAAAAACAAACAAAAACAAACAAAAACAAACAAAAACAAACAAAAACAAAAAACAAAACCTTACACCAGCCTAAGGTTTTAACTAATACATATATCATCCTTATAAATAGTTTGTATCTTTAAGTTGCCGTTAGTGTACCACTCTTTATATTCGCCATTACGTTTATCATCCTTATAGTTTGAATGTATCATTAAAATACCGTTAGTATACCATTCTTTATACTCTCCGTCACATATACCATCCTTATACGTTGTATGTATCTTTAACTGGCCGTTCTCGTGCCACATTTTATAGTCTCCATTACGTTTGTCATTATATGTAGCATGTATCCTTAATTTACAATTCTCGTGCCACATTTTATATTCTCCAACACACTTACCATCTTCGTATGAAGAATGTGTCCTTTGATTACCGTTAGGGTACCACTCTTTATACTCTCCATGACGATGGTTATCCTTGTACCAAGCATCTACCTTTAAAGATCCGTTATAATGCCACTCTTTATACTCTCCATTAAAGTTTCCGTTAGAATAAACTCTTTGCAACTGTAGATTTCCATTCTGATGCCACATTTTATAGTCACTATTGCATTTATTATCCTTATAAACTGTTTTTACTCTTAACATGCCATTATTATACCACGCGTTAAACTCTCCGTCCAGTTTGCCATCCTTATAAACTGTTTCTATTTTTACAATTCCATTCTCATGCAGCTCTTTATAATCACCGTTCAGGTTGTTTTCCTTATACCAAGCATGTATCTTTATATTGCCATTCTCATGAAAATATTTATACTCACAGTCCAGTTTGCTATCCTTGTAACTACTTTGTTCCTTTAAGTTACCATTCTCATACCACTCGTTATACTCTCTATCTAGAATGCCGTCTTTATACCAAGCATGTATCTTTAGAATACCATTATTATGGAATAATTTATACTCTCCGTCGCGTTTATCTTCTTTATATATAGTTTCTTCTAATAAACGACCATTTTCTGAAAATAATTTATACATACCATCTAGCTTACCATTTTTACACCAACCATGCATATTTAATTGACCATTCCAAAACCATAATTTAGACTCGCCGTCAATTTTTCCATCCTTATACCAATTATGTACGTTTAATTGACCGTTGTCATACCATTCTTTATATTCTCCGTCGAGAATACCATTCTTATACCAAGTATGTACGTTTAATTGACCATTCCGAAACCAATATTTAGACTCTCCATGTATTTTTCCATCCTTATACCAAATATGTACGTTTAATTGACCGTTGTCAAACCATAACTTATATTCTCCATCCATTTTTCCATCCTTATACCAATTATGTACGTTTAATTGACCGTTATCGAACCATAATTTAGATTCTCCTTCCAGTTTTCCGTCTTTATGAACTATTTCTGTTTTTAACAGACCATTATTGTGCCACGCGTTATACGGTCCGTCCATTTTGCCATCCTTGTACGTACTTTGTTCCTTTAAGTTACCATTTTCATGCCACGCGTTATACGGTCCGTCCATTTTGCCATCCTTGTACGTACTTTGTTCCTTTAAGTTACCATTTTCATGCCACATTTTAAAGTCTCCGTTAAAGATTCCATCGTTAAATATTGTCTTTGATCTTAACGTACCATTATCGTGCCAGTCTTTATACTCATTGTCGTTAATTTTTCCGTCTTTATATATTGTTTCAATCTTTAATATGCCATTCTCGTACCATTCTTTATACGACCCTTCCAGCTTGTTATCCTTATACATTGAGTGTACCCTTAATTGTCCGTTCGCGTACCAATATTTATACTGATCGTTATAGTTGCCGTCCTTATATATAGTTTGTATCTTTAACTGGCCGTTATCGTACCATTGTTTATATTCGCCATCACATATACCATCCTTATACCAGTTTTGTATCTTTAACTGGCCATTATCGAACCATTCTTGATATTCACCATCACGTTTATCAAACCTAACTCTATATTTGTTCTTAATGGTTCCGTTCATTAAATACTCTTTGCAAGACGAGTAAATAAACTCAGTTATTACATGAGCTAACCAATAATCCATTCTAGGAATGAATTGAAATATTTCTAGTAACATATTATATTCAGGAGACATTTTTTTTGAACAAAAATTTTTATAAAATATCAATTTAATTAGTCGTATCAATCAAGTTTGAATGAAAAAATATCAGTGTATATTTTTTCAGGTGTAATTTTTAGTCATAACGATTCATGTTTTTGAAATCATGGAAAATTCGCGTGATATCGTGTGATATGTCAAGAGAGTTGTCAATGAATTGTCTTATTTTTTCATACGAGTCCCTTGTAATTTCGTAGTAATCGTGGTTAGGACCTAAGTGTTGCAATTCTTTCATGTACAAGAGTTCATAAATTTTTTTATGATTACTCATGCAAGAATGAAATATTTCGTGAAATATTTTAACAGGTTCAATGTTTTGATTAATGCAGTCATTTTTAAGTAGAAAGCATATTATGGAATCAATGCCAAAATATAAAGGGTGGATAGGATCAGTATTATGATTAAATACATAAAGAGCAAGTCCATCAGATACTTCATTTTTGAAAGGAGTTAGATCGATATTGAGAGTTTTAATGCCTTCTTCCGTTCTTGATTTATCGACGATAAATTTTGATATGCCTTTTTTAACGCCTTCAGTGTTGCCAGATTTGAGTTCCATGAAATCTCTGTGTAGTATTCCTCTATTTTTGAGTTTGTTTTCGTCGAATTTTTCTAGTGGAATGCTTTTGACTATATCGTTTGCTAATTCAGTTGCGCGTTCGTCTTTGATTAATTTTGGATTATCGATTTTTCTGTAAGTGATAGTTCCACGTTGTTTGTTGCTGTTGAAAAGATTGTTTAGGATGTCAGTTTCGTTTTCAATATGAGAAGTGATTCCATTAACCCCTTTGTAAACGAAGTCAGAGTTGATAGTGGCCATTCCGTTTTCAATGACATGATTGATAGGTTTTAACAAGTTGAATACACTATTATTAGTAGAACTTATAGTGTTATTGGAGTTTGAGATGATCTGATTGTTATTAATGATTTGTGGTTTATTAGCCTGCTCTTTGAGTATTTTTATAGCAATGTTGAGTTCAGCAATTTCAATGTGACGATTATTATACTTTTTTTCTAATTCTAAGTAACGATCTTCCTGTTTTTTAAGCTTCAACTCATACTCTTCTTTAACATCCTTTGAATACTTTTCACGCAACTCCTCCTCCTTTTTGTCACGTTTAGTACATGTCAAAAAATGTCTTTTCAAACTATATTTATTAGATAGAATTCTATCACAATATTCACAAGCTTTTTGCTCCATTTTTATTTATAATATTGTAGTCTTTAAACCACCTATTGTAAACGTTTTGAAAGGATGTGTGATATCGTGTTATATATCCAAATTCTTTATTGTTAAAAGTATATTGATAAAAAAAATACGTGTTAAATTATGAAATTCCATGCAATGTTGTGTAAATGTTGAATTTTCCTATTAATATTTTTAGAAAAATTCAAATATCCTTTAAATGGTATATTTTTTATAGGCTTATTTTATATTAGATTTAAAAACATGATAAAAATCCAATTTTTCTTCAACTTTTTTTCAACACCTCAATTTTTTTTAGGACAACTAAAAAAAATAGGATCCCATGAAAAAAATCAAAAAGGTTAAAAATCATTAAAATATTTGATAAAATTACTAGATATGTTTTATACTATAATTTTCATTATTTTCATCGTTATTTTAGCTCTTTTATAGGTTTAGATGATACTATTAAACGTAATAAAATATTGCGTTTACTTAAGTGTTTTTAATATATCTATAGCTCCCAATAATTTTGCATTTTCAATTTCTAATTTGTGAATTTCAGATTTATGTAATAGTTTCAACTCATAAAGTTTCGATTTATTTTCAACTTTTATATCATTCAATTTTTGTTCATATTCTTTAATTTGTGCTTCTAATTTTTTTATTTTTAATTCATATTATTTCTTTATTTCTTTAGTATACTTATTTTTTAGTTCAGTTTCTTT
>VFQS010001720.1_pt1 | contig 19346 bp, 22 predicted proteins | sample 3512361 | NCBI WGS metagenome assembly VFQS01 (sample SAMN10412375, study PRJNA504923) | tailings metagenome | isolation source: Relicate 1 Philex TSF3 active mining | place: Philippines
GGCAGCCCCTCCGGCACGATCGCCACCGCCATCGACAGCGACACCTCCAGCAGATCCAGCAGCGACTGCCCGAGCAGCCAGCCCAGCACCACCACCGCCGCCGCCAGAGCCAGGGCACTGCCCACCAGCACCTTGGCCAGACCATCGAGCCGCTGCTGCAACGGCGTTTCCTCGCCGCCGGCGGTGTTGATCAGTTCAGCGATCTGGCCCAGCTCGGTGGCCATGCCCGTGGCTGTCACCACGGCCACGCCGCGGCCGCGCGCCACCTCGGTGCCCTGGAACAGACAGTTCTGGCGCTCCAGCACGGCGGTGCCGGGCTCCAGCACCAGCTCGGCCTGCTTGAACACCGCGTCGGCTTCGCCGGTGAGTGCCGCCTCGCGCACGCCCAGATCGGCCACCTCCAACAGCCGGGCATCGGCGGGCACCCGATCGCCCGCCTCCAGGCGGATCAGGTCGCCGGGCACCAGCTGCTCACTGCCGATGCGCTGCCACCGGCCGTCGCGGCGCACCTGCACCAGCGGCTGGGCCATGTCGCGCAGGGCCAGCAGCGCCTGCTGGGCCTTGCTCTCCTGCAGATAGCCCAGCAGACCATTGAGCACCACGATCACCAGGATCGCGAGGGCATCTTTCGGGAACTCCTGCTGATGCACCGACACAGCGGCCGAGACGGCCGCCACCGCCAGCAGCATGATCAGCATCACATTGCTGAACTGATCCCAGAGGATCTGGAAGCTGCTGCGGCCAGCCTTGAGCTCAAGCCGATTCAGGCCGTGATCGGCCAGGCGGCGCGCACTTTCAGCGGTCGTGAGGCCATCGCGACTGGCCTTGAGCTGATCAAGGCAGGCCACCGGATCCAGGGTGTGCCACTCAGCAGGAGATAGTCGAGACAAGAGTGGATCTTGGCAACCCTGGCACGGTAAGCACCCCGAAGCGGACCAGCCCATCGTGCCGCCGCGCTACAGCAACTCAAAACACGATCCCACTTTTACAAGAAGCCGCAGCAGGGCGGCATCGCAACGAAATCCTGATCACAAAACTCGACCTGATCAGCCATCAACCTCCTCAGCCCTCAGGCCGCGCTCGATGCAGACCATGCAGCAGTCGACATGATCCCGGGCGTGGATGCAATGGCCGATCTCCTTCGACTCGGTCGTGGGCCGCAGGATCCTGTTGTACAGCAGCCAGGCGGCGGCGTCGCTCACCCCCAGACAACAGCTCAGCTCCAACCACAAGATGCCGATCCTGGCCTGGCCGATCATGTGAAAAGCCAGTCACCATTTGAACGGAGGCAGTTTACTCGCCTGCCTGATCACACACACCGCCTATGCCGGCGATGCAGATCACGGTTGCAGAGGTTGTGGAAAAGCCATCGTGGAAGGTGCTCCAATGCCTCGTAGACCCTGGGATCAGAGCCGAGGCATCAAGGGACTGTTGTGAGGCCTCCTTCACGGTTTCTCCCCGGCTTGCGAGCCAGGATCAGGAGGATCGAGAGCACCTGATGAAGATCCTCGTCATCGAGGACGACCCTGTCATTCGTGGGTCTCTCTGCGAGATGCTCACACAATGGGGTTACGTCGCGGACTCTGCAGCCGATGGCCAAGACGGGTGGGATCTCCTGCAATGGCAGATCTACGACCTCGTAGTGCTGGATCTCAACCTGCCGCGGCTTGACGGCATGGAGGTCTGCCGGCGTCTGCGCGGACGACAGGGGGCCCAGCCCTTGGTCTTGATGCTGACCGCACGAGATACCGTGGCTGATAATGTCGAGGGACTCGAGAGAGGCGCTGATGATTATCTTGTCAAACCATTTGATCCGATTCTGCTGAAAGCGCGGATACAAGCTCTGCTTCGCCGTGCCAATCGCCCCCTACAGGATGCATGGCAATGGGGAGCACTCACTCTACAAGGAGATGGAGCCACAGCGCTCTATGCTCAAAAATCACTTTCACTAACGCACAAGGAGCATTTAATTCTTGAGGAGCTACTCAAGGCAGGAGGTCAGACCCGATCCAAAGACCAACTGATTCAGGCGGCCTGGAACGGCATAGATGTCCCGGGTGACGAAAGCGTCAAGACACATATCAAAAACCTCAGAGCGAAGATCAGCGCCGTAGGTGCACCCAGTGACTTGATTGAAACAGTCTACGGGATTGGTTTCAGAATGAATCGCAACTATGCAGCCTGACTTAAGCCAGATCCGCTGGAGGCTGACCCAGCGCTATGCCTTGATCTCCAGCTTGGTTCTCTTAGTTTTTGGAGTGGGAGTCTACTGGCAGGTCGCAGACGCTCGTCGAGCACTGATGAGGAACCAGCTACAGCAACTAGCTTCTGCAGCCGCATCTCAGATGCCACTAATTCTCCATGAATTAGAGGAATACGCCGCAGCAAAGCCTCAAATTAAAGACTCGGAGATCGCAGAGTTGGGAGTACTGGAGACCCAGTCTCTATCAATCAATAGCAAGCGAATTATCTGGCTGAATGCCGATCGAGTTGAGCTGATGCGCTATGGCGGCTTGGCTCCCCAAGACGGCAGTCCTATCCCCACGCAAATGCTCAGCCAGCGGCAGTATGTACCATTGGCTAATGGCCTGAGCTACTGGCGCCCCGTCTATTTGCGTGACTTTCCCAGCTCGCCCCCTCGACTAGCGGGCTATGTCTCGGTCACCGTATCCTCCAAGACTGCAGATCTTGAGCTCAAGCGCTTGCGTGAGGGCTTGCTGGCTGGCGGCTTTGCGGCAGCGATGACAGCAATTCTGCTCAGTCAATGGATGGTGGCCAGTTCCCTCAAGCCAATTCGAGAGCAAATTCAACGGCTTGTCCAATTCACTGCCGATGCTTCCCATGAGTTGCGACACCCCCTCACTGCGATCAGAGCCGTAATCGGCAGTATTCGAGAACGAAGCATAATAGCGCCAGAGAATCAGATTTTGATCGAAAAATTTAATTTAATTGATCGCGCGGCGAATCAGATGGGTCAACTGGTCGAAGACTTGCTCCTGCTGGCTCGTCTTGACCGATCTGCCCCTGACCGGTCCCATTGGATTGTCTTTGATTTGGGAGAGTTGATTGAAGACGTAGTGAACCTTAATCAGGCACGGACAGCTGATGCTGATGTGGAGATTCTTTTGGATTTACCCATTGAATCCAAGGTCAGGGGCGAGCCTGGGAGATTGCGACAGCTTCTGAGCAATCTGATGGCGAACGCTATACAGTTTAGTCATTCTGGAGGAGTGATCAGTATCGGCGTGATCCATCAGTCCAAGCAGCATCTGATCTGGGTGGAGGATCAGGGTCCTGGTATCCCGATGGAGCAGCGAGAGCAGGTCTTTGAACGGTTCTGGCAGGCCTGCTCCTCCAGAAGCGGTAGCAATACAGGCTTGGGCCTAGCCATCGCGCGTGGCATTGCAGAGGCCCATGACGGCAGCCTCGCCGTTCAGTCAGGACGCGATGGAGGCTGTCGAATGGAATTGCTTTTGCCTGCAGCTTGATGAGGTAGAGCTTAATCATCCATCCAGAACTTCTGGATCACGCAAGACTGATTGTTGACTATCAGTTTGACGTCATCATGTCCACGCCTTGCTTTATAAAGTGATGAATGAGCCTGAGCTGCATCGAGCTTGACGCGTAGATAGCCAAGACTCTCAAGACGAGCACTGCATGGACCGGTAATATGAGGAGAGGCCTTGACGATCTGACTACTGGAGACTAAAGCAATGGATGCCGTGAGCGACAGGCTCGCCCTGAGGACTTTTATCATACTCTACGCATCAGAGAACATCTGCAAGGTATCCACAAAACCGTAAAGAACTCGTGAAGACACTTTCCGCAACTGGAGTCAGGGCTTCACGAGTTCTCCCCGAGTTGCCCCATAAGATGAGGAGAGTTCAGATCAGATTTCCATGAGCCGCAAATCCACGTCTCGCCGCCAGCGACAGTCACGCAATGACTCGAGCAAAGAGTCCCATTTCAGGAGTCTTTACAGCGAACAGGATGGCTACCGCTTTTCACTTGTCAACGGCCAAGTCCGCAACCTGCAAGAGTATGATGACGGCCGCTGGAAAAATGAGCGGATTGATCGCAACGAATCATGGATATTTGATGGCACGAACCTGATTCAGCGGGAAAGCAAGCGCTATGGCACGGAGGTTACGGTTTATAGCGATCCTGATCGCGATGGCGTCTTCGCAAAGGTTAGTGAGGTCTTTAATCCTGTCGCTGCCAGCATGGGTACATCTCTCTTCTGATTAAAGGCTGGTGCTGGCTGCCGGGCCCTTAGGAATGGGGTCCGGTTCATGCGATTTACTCCTCGCATTTCCTTTTAATCTATGGGGCAGGACGAGTGGCTCTATTGCATTCTGTCTGTCGTTGTCATAGATGGTCTGTGCCGAAAGCGCCACCAGCTCACCACGCTCCACGCCAGAAAGGCCAGAAGCGTAGGCACAACCCCGACCAGAACGGCGAGGCGAAATGTGTTCAGGGCGGTGGGCAGCTTGGCCAGCACCACCTGCTCCACCAGATAAAGACCATAAAGCAGCAGCAATAGGGCGCCATCAAGGGCGGTCAGAGTGGCATAGCTCCACAGCAGCGGCAGGCAGATCAGGGTGATCCCCACCAGCAAGGGGAGGTCGCGCTGCAGCAGCAGCTCTGGAACGGCCACGCCAACCGGGCCGCTGAACAGAGCCACAACCCCCAGGATCAACAGCAGGTTGAGCAGGCTGCTGCCCACCACATTCCCGATCGCCAGATCGGCGTGGCCGCGATAGGCAGCCACCAGTGAAGTGACCAACTCCGGCAACGACGTACCGGCCGCCACCAGGGTGAGGCCGATCAGGGTTTCATCCACCTGAAGCTGCCGGGCCGTGGTGAGCGCACCGCTGATCAGCAGTTCCGAGCCCGCCACCAGCATCGCCAGGCCCAGGATCTGCAGGCCCAGGGCTGGGGCCAGGCGAGGCAATGGTGCCGCTGGGCCAGCCGGCCAGCCGGCGGTCTGGGGCGGCTTCTGCTCCAGTGCGCTCACCAGCTCCCACACCACGTTGATGGCCAGGGAGGCGAGCAGCGCCAACCCCGCTGGCCAGAGCAGGCGGCCTCCGGCCGCCATCCCCCACACCGCGAGGGTGGCGATCAACAGCACGGGCAGATCCCGGCGCACCAGACGCCGGCTCACCCGCAGCGGCACCACCAGCGCACAGGCGCCCAGCACCACCAGCAGATTGAACAGGTTGCTGCCCAGCAGATTGCCCAGCACCAGCGGTGTGCCCTGCTTCTGCAGACCCACCAGGGCAGTGGCCAGCTCCGGGGCGCTGGTGCCCAGCGACACCACCGTGAGCCCGATCACGATCTTGGGAATTCCCAGGCGCCGGGCCAGCCGGCTGGCGCCGGACACAAAGGCTTCGCCGCCCGCGAACAGCAGCACCAAACCCGCCGCCAGTTGGAGGAGCTCCATGAACATCCTGAACAGATCACGATCGACATAGGCGAGGCCTACATCTGGGACCAAAGCGGCGTGACCGCTGTTGATCAGGTGGTGCGCAAGCTCAGGCTTGGCGGCAGTGCAGTGGACGTGATCAACCTGAACCGCGACAGCACTGATCTGTTGGCACGGCTCGGCTCCATAGCTACTCAACCCCATAGGTGAGCGAGAAAGCGATGGCAGCCAGCACCAGGCCCACCAGCATCACCTCCCAGAAGTCGAACACATCCTCATCCTTTCGGCTCATGGGCTAAGCGACGCTCCAACAGCAGCAGGCCAACCACCGTGGTGATCGACACCATCATCACCAGGGAAGAGAACTGGATCGCATCAATCACGCCAGCGGAGAGAGCGGTGGTCGCAAACACCAGCCCCGGCAGGCCCCGCGGTACCAGGCCGAACACCACGATCCAGCGATCGATGCCAGCCCGGCGATCACTGGCGCTGACGCCCAGGCCGCAGGCCAGCTTGCTGAGCATCGCCAACACCAGCAGCACCAGGGCCAGGAGCCAGGCCCGGGGCTCCACCAGCGTCGCCAGCTTCACCCGCATGCCCACGCCGATGAAATACAGCGGCAGGAACACCTCCGAGAGCACCACCAGCACCTGCGAGGCAGATCCGTTCACCTGATGCGCGTTCGCGGCCTGAGTGGGCGGGGAGAGCCGGTTGAGCAGCACGCCGCCCCACAGGGCCCCGAGCAGGGAGGTGAGCCCCGTGACCTCACCCACCCAGGACGCACCGATCAGCAGCACCAGGATTGCCAGGGGGCTGGTGGGGGAGCTGGCCGGCCGCCGGGCCCACCGGCCGGCCAGCCAGTAGCTGAGACCAGCGCTGGCCAGACCCACCACCAGACCAAAACTGCCGATGCCGCTCTGGCCCAGGGCCCCGCCCGCAGTGGCCACCGCCAGGCTGAGCAGGGCGATAGCGGGCAGGTCGTCGAGCACCGACACCCCCACCAGCAGGCGTCCGGAGGGCGTGCGCAGAGCCCGGCGCTGGGCCAGCAGCCGCAGGGTCACCCCTGTGCCGGTGGCCGAAAGGCAGGCCAGGCAGAGCAGGGCAGTGGCCGGGGCCATGCCGAAGCCCTGCACCAGCGGCCAGTAGGCCAGCAGCGGCACCAGAAAGCTCAGGGCCACCAGCCGCAGGATCGTGTAGCGGCGCGAGGTGAGCAGATCGGCCCGTACCTCCAGACCCACCTGGAAAAACAGCGTGAGCACCCCCAGCTCAATGAGGCCGCTCAGGGGCTGGATTGCCTCGAAGGGCAGCAGCGTGTTGCCCAGCAGGAAGCCCATCAGCAGCTCCACCACGATGGCGGGCACGGCCCAGCGGGCAAGTTTGCCCGCCATCAGCCGCGCGATCGCCAGGCCCACCAGCAGCACCAGCAAGGTGGAGAGCAGGGAGGGCGTGGCCAAAAGAGCTGATGGCCTCAGGGAGCTTCAACCTAAACAGACCTGATCACGGCCGACAGCGCCGGAATCGCGTAGAGCAGGCCATACACGAGAGGTCCCCAGGTCCAGCGCTGGGAAGGGGTGAGCTCAGGCGCCATCGGCGCGGTCCTCCAGGCGGTTGATCAGCCGGGGAACGAGCAACACCACCAGCACGATCAGCAGCAGCCCGAGGCCAAACTCCACCACCCCAGCGGCCATCTGGCGGAAGGGGATCCAGCGCCCGCCCAGCCAGGCCAACCCCACCATCAGGGACGCCCAGAGGAGCGCGCCACCGGCATTGCAGAGCAGAAACTGGCGGTAGGGCATGCCCACGGCTCCGGCCATCGGCCCGGCCAGCACCCGCAGCAGTGCCACGAAACGCCCCAGAAACACGCTCTTGCCGGCATGGCGCAGGAAACCGTTGCGCAGGTTCTCCATCTGCTCCGGCGACTGGCGCAGCAGCCGGCCGACCCGCAGCATGAAACCCCAGCCCAGGCGGCGCCCCACCCAGTAGCCGATGTTGTCGCCCAGCACAGCCCCGGAGAAGGCCGCCGCCACCACCCCGAAGCCATCGAGCTCACCACTGCCGGCGGCATAGCCCCCCAGCAGCGTGATCGTTTCGCCGGGCAGGGGCACCCCGGCGTTCTCCAGCAGCATCGCCGCGAACACCACGGCATAGCCCCACTGCTTCAGCAGGGCCGCCGCCGTGGCGGCATCAATCAGCTCGGGCATGACGCTGTTCACGCCAACGCAACACCTGCCAGGCCAGGGCCACGAACACCAGCGGCAGCACCACCACCAGCACCACCAGGCGGTATTGGCTCAACACCGCACCGCCCATCGTTTCACCCAGCACCTGTTCGGCCAGATAGAGCACGTAGAGCCCGAAGAGCAGCCAGCCCTCGCGGCGGGTGATCACGCCCTTGGTCCAGAAGATCGGCAGACAGGCCAGGGTGGTGGCCACCATGATCGGCAGGTCGCGGCTCACGATCACCGGATCCACAACGAGCCCCCGCCCGCCCGACACCAGTGCGCAGAGGCCGAGGATCACCAGCTGGTTGAGCAGGTTGCTGCCCACCACGTTGCCGATGGCCAGATCGGCCTTGCCCCGATAGGCGGCCACCAGCGAGGTGACCAGCTCGGGCATCGAGGTGCCGGCGGCCACGATCGTGAGACCGATCACGGTTTCGCTCACGCCCAGGGCGGTGGCGGCCTCAATCGCGCCCTTCACCAGCACCTGGGAGCCCACTACCAGCAGACCCAGGCCAGCGGCCAGCTTGGCGGCAGCCACCGGAGCCGGAGCCCGCTCGCTCTCATCGATCTCCTCCACCTCATCGGGGTTTTCGGAGGCCGTGCGCATCTCCCACACCAGATTGATCACCAGGGCGGTGAGCAGGGCCACACCTGCCTGCCAGGTGACCCGGCCAGCGGAGGCCATGCCCCACACGGCCATCGACACCGCCAGCAGCACCGGCACATCGCGGCGTACCAGGCGGCTCTGCACCCGCAGCGGCACGATCGCGGCGCTGAGGCCGAGTACCACCATCACGTTGAAGATGTTGCTGCCCACGATGTTGCTCAGGGCAATCGCATCGCCACCAGGATTGCCCTCGATCGTGGAGAGCAGGCTCACGAACAGCTCAGGGGCGCTGGTGCCCAGCGACACCACCGTGAGGCCGATCACGATCTGGGGAATGCCCAGCAGCAGGGCAAGGGCCACCGAGCCGGCCACAAACAGTTCGCCGCCGCCGAACAGCAGCAGGATCCCCACCACGATCGCGATGGAAGGGGTGAGCAGGGTCATGCCCGCAAAGGGCCAGGGGGCCCGCAACTCCGGCTGATTCTGCAGAGTCGCGGCGCCGCGGGGTCGTTACCGGGTGTAACGACCGGGATGAAGACGGGTATCGAGCGGTGAAGAGGGGTGTCGATCGCGCTGCAACCCGTTGCTGGCAGCCGCTGGCCGACGGAGAGTGACGGCACGGGATTCGAGGCGCCAGCCGATGGACGACACCCCACCCAATCAGATCTGAGGAGCGTGCTGACGTTCGTGCCCCTGCTCCAACAGTCTCTTTTGGACATCCGGTTTCCCGTCCGCTGAGGACACTCCCGATGCGCCGCTCCAGGTGCCCCCGGGCCTACGGAAACCCTTTCTGAACGTCATGGCCCCAGGTGCCGTCGCCGGCAGCTCCGCCCCACAACTGAAGAGCCCCCAACCTTCGCGTTGATGACCAGACGCCGAGGCAGCCATCCAGAACCGCCTGTGCGGCGGCGCGCGGTGACCTGCTGAGGAACGCAAGCCCGGCCCCACGGCCGGGCTTCGTTATTGGAGGACGTATCAGCTGAGCTCCAGGCTGCGTTCGAGTTCGGCCAACACCACATCCGCCACCCGCTGGATGCGGAAGCGGCAGGCCAGGGTTTCGCTCACCGCGAAGCTGCCGTGCTCCCAGTACTTGTTGCTGCCGGCACCCCCGCCACACAGGCCGAAGTAGGCACAGCGCTCGCGGCAGAGCTGCACGCCGGCCTCCATCTCGCGTGCCACCCGCTGAAACTTCTCGGTGGCGATCACCGACTCCAGGCTGTCGCGGAGTACGTTGCCGAACACGAAATCACCGAACTCGGGCGTGCTCACCGCCAGCAGCTCGGGATCAAACGTGGTGAAGTTGCCATGCACATCCACGTTCACGATCACGAACGGACGGTTCATGTCGGTGCGATCGAGGCGCGCATCGGCGTGGGCCAGGGCCAGCACCCCATCGAACTCGCGGCAGCGCAGCCACCCACCGCTGGCGGCGTTGCGCTCCCAGAGCCGCTGCAGAAAGGCCACGTAGCGCTGCTCCAGCTCGGCACTGAGGCTGGAGTGGGCGTTGACGCCCTCCGTTTCCTCCATGTTGAAGCCCACATCAGTGATGTTGTGCTCCCGGAAGAACTCGAAGATCGCGTCGGGGTGATCCAGCGAATCGCGGGTGAGCACCGCAATCACATGAAACGGAATGCCCTCGCGCTGCAGCCAGCCGATGCCGCGCATGGTGGCGGCATGGCTGCCCAGGCCGGTGCGGGTGCGGCGGTGGGCATCGTGCAGAAAGGCCGGCCCATCGAGGCTCACCCCCACAGCCATGTGGTTGCGGCGCAGGCAGTCGCACCAGGCCTGGTTGATCGTGGTGGCATTGGTCTGCACGCACTGCTGGATGGCCAGGCCGGCGCGAGCGGGATGACGCGCCAGGGCCGCCTCGATGCGGGCCGTGGCGTCGTTGTAGAAGCGGGGCGGCAGGGCCAGGGGCTCACCGGCGTGCCAGAGCAGGGTGAACGGCCCGTTCACATAGGGGCTCTCCAGCACCCGATCAAGGGCGGCATCCAGCACGGCGCCGCTGAGGCGGGTGCGATCACCCCGATCCGGCAGATAGCAGTAGTCGCAGTCGAGGTTGCAGAACGGCGTGCCCTGCACCACCAGCAGATTGAGGGGGCCGAAGCCTGCTGGCATCACCGCCGGACTTGGACTTACCAGTTGCGGAAACCCCCACGCCAGCCGTTCACGAAGCCGCCGTTGCCCCAGGCCGGGCGGTAGTTGCCGAAACCGCCGTTGCGGAAGCCGCCGTAATAGGGGTGGTAGTTGGCGAAGCCGCCGTAGGCCGGCGCGTTGCCCCAGCCGAGGCCCGGACCGTTCAGGAAGCCGAAGGCCAGGCGCTGATCGGTGGGCTGTTCAGCCTGCTCCTCGGCAGCGAGCGGGGGCTGGCGCTCGCGCAGGGCCGCGCTGATGCGGCTGAGACGCTCGTCAATGGAGGTGGAGCTGGTGGCCGCCGGGGCTCCCGGGGCGGTGAGGGCCGAGAGCACCAGCAGCAGGCCGAGGAATCCGGCGCGGTTCGGGGCAGACATGGCGGTGGGGATCAGGGCTTGCTGGGAACGGCCTGGGGTGCCGGATTCTGAATCTGCTCGTGGCTGATCAACACGCTCTCAAAGAACGCCTTGATCAGTTCGGGCGGCAGGCCCATGGTGCTATCAGGGCCGAACCAGCGGTTCACGGTGGCCGTGGCCTCGGCATCACCGTTGAGATAGGCCTGCTGCAGGCGGGCGATCGCCAGGTTCACCAGGTTGCGGAAGGTGGAGTTGTTCTCCGGCACGATGCAGCTCACCCCATAGCGCACGTAGCCCTGGCTGGGCACCAGGGCCAGGCCCGCAGTCTTGGCGGGAGGCACCAGGTTGGCCAGCAGCACCGAATCGCCCAGCACCCCCTTCACCTTGCCGGCGAAGAAGGCGTCGGTGGCCGCCTGCAGGTTGGGGAAGACCACCGGCGTGGCCTTGGCGTTGAGCTGGGGCAGCAGGGTCTGGCCGAGGGAGTTGGTCACCACAGCGACGCGCAGCCCCGCCAGCGAGGCGGGAGACCCATCAATGCCGGTGTTGGTGAGCAGGCGGATGCCGGAGAGACCGATCGGGAGCGTGTAATCCACCAGCATCTCCCGCTGCCAGGTGAAGGCCATGCCGCAGGTGAAATCGATGCTGCCCTGGCTCACCCCCTGGAACACGGCCACCGGATCGTCCTGGCGCTGGAAGTTGATCTTCACAGGGCGTCCCAGATAAGTGGACACCTCACTGGCGATCAGCTTGGCCAGATCGATGGCATAGCCCTGCAGCACCTTCTTGCTATCGAGGGAGGCGTAGGGCGGCACCGTCACCGGCCCGGCCATGGTGAGCTCGCCGGTGCGGGCGGCCTGCTCGATCACCGACTCGGCGCGGGCCGGCTCGGGCAGCAGGCCGACGGCTGCACCGATCGAGGCGGTGGCCAGCAGCGCTGCGAGGGGCTTCAACCGGATCACGGCGTTCTGCGGGTTGCCCGAGTTTGCCTACAGAACGACCTGCGCGGCAAGCGAGAGCGAGCGTCAGCGGCTGCTGGGCTTGCTGGCTGCTGGTTTGGTAGTGGCCGGCTTGCTGGCGGCGGGCTTGGCCGCGGGTTTGGTTGTGGCGGGCCTGGCTTCTGGTTTGGCGGTGCTGGGGCCGGTTTGCAGCGGGGCGGGGGCGGCCGCTGGCGCGACTGAGGGTTTGAGGTTTGCGCAGAGGGCCGCCACCATCAGGTCTTCGCCGCCGGTGGTCTTCGACTCAGCCGCGGCCAGCGGCAACCGCCAGGCCGACCAGGCCCCTTCCCCCTGGCGTCTGGAAACCTGCAGGGTGTCGCAGTGCACGGCCACCACCGCCCGGCTGTTGTCAGCGCCGCACTCCACATCGGTGGTCCGCACCCCGCCATCGGTGAGACGCCAGGCGCTCCAGTCGTAGCGACAGGCCCCATAGCTGCGCCAGCGCGGGGCCTTGAGCTGCCGGATGCGCTCCAGCAGCTGCTGCTCCTTCTGGTTGAGCGAGGGCTGTTGGGTGGGTGAGGCCTGCTGGGTGGGTGAAGCCTGCGCCGGAGCGGCCTGATTCGAGGCTGGTGCAGTGGCAGCTGGCGCGCTGCTGGGCGACGTGGTCGGGGCGGGCTGAGCCCCGCCCGGCAGACCGGTGGCGCCGAACAGCGCCAGCACCATCCCCAGCGCCAGCCCGCGAGCCATCAGAACCGTCCTTGAACTCCTTGACCCTTGCTAGCGCAGATCGCTCCCACACCACCGTGATGCAGCCGTGCGCTCAACGCACTCGGATGCCGCGGCTCAGCTGCCCCCACCAGGCGGCTGGAGCGTCATTGGGGCGCCAACCGATGGCCCCCATCGAGCGCAGAAACGGCCAGCCGCCGCGGCCCAGGCCGCCCGCCAGGTGCACCACCACGCTGATCGCCAGCAGCAGCCAGGCACTCAGATGCACGCTGTACACCAGGTGATCGAGCTGGCCTTCGCGCAGCCAGTCTTCGTCCATCAACTTGCCGCTGCCGATCGCCAGGGCCAGGGCCAGCAGCGGCACCAGGTTGGTGAAGCGCTGCAGCCGCCGCCGGCCAAGAGTGCAGGCATAGAAGCCGAAGAGCAGCGCCACCGGCAGCAGCAGCACGCCCACCGTGCCGTGGAGATCCACCCATTCGCCGGGCAAGGCCAGCGGCAGGGAACCCCAGCGGCGATCGAGCGTGAGCAGCAGCACCAGCCCGCTCAACCAGGCCCCCGCCACCAGCAGGCCGGTGGCCCCGTGCAGAAGCCGTAGCAGGGACGGTTGATAAGGAGCCTTCATCACTTCACGTTGGACTTGATGTCGGTGTCGAGCAGGCCCTTCACCACGCCGCCCATCGCCTCCACCTGATGCATGGCGGAACGCAGGGCCGGCAGGCTCACGGCCAGATCGTTGCTGGGGTAAGCGCGCAGGAAGCCTACGGGCGTGATGACGCCGTTGCCGCTCACCAGACCGTTGATGGTGGCGGCGCGCAGGGCCGGCACGGCCTCAGCGGGAGCCTGAAGGGGGAACAGAATGCCGCCCACCCGTTGCAGGATCGCCGTGCCGGGGGCACTGCTGAGGAAACGACTGGTGGGCACCAGCGGCAGTGGAATCCCGATGTTGAGCAGCTGGGCCACCTGGGCCGGCTTCTGGCGGCCGAAGCGGATCAGATCCACCAGCAGGCCGCGGGCCTGGCCCGTGCTGGCCAGGTGCTCCAGGTCGGCCACAGGAATCGAGCGGCGGAAGGCTCCGCTCACAAACACCACCTCGGTGGCAGCAAAAGCAGCCGCCGGGGCCATCGCCACGAGGCCGCCGATCCCCGCGGCCACAACGGAGTGCAAACGGCGCATGGGTTCAGCATCTTGGGCAAGTAAGGCTAAACAGCATCCACCGGTTTCCTCCTGAATCGATGCGCAGGTTTGTTCTGCTGCCCAGCCTCTGGGGCCTGGCCCTGGCCGCTGCTGCCGCCCCACCCGCGGCGCGGGCCTTCGATGCAGCCACCGTGAATGGCCTCTGTCTGGCCGGCTTCAACACGGCGATGACCGCGGCCGGGAAAACAGCCCCCGCCGGGATGGCCGAGTTCACCTGCAACTGCTTCTCCACCCGGCTCCAGCAAGGTCAGTCGATCGACCAGGCCCGCACCGCCTGCCGCGACGCCGCCGCCCAGAAATTCACCGTGAAGTGAGTGGCCAGGCCCTGGGCGGCTGGCGCCAGCTCGCCGCCTACCGGCCCGAGTGGCTGCCGGCCGACCTACTGGCCGGCGTCACGGTGGCGGCCTATCTGATTCCCCAATGCCTGGCCTACGGGGAGCTGGCCGGGCTGGATCCTGTGCGGGGCCTGTGGGCGATGGTGCCGCCGCTGCTGCTCTACGCGCTGCTGGGCTCCTCGCCCCAGCTCTCGGTGGGGCCCGAATCCACCACCGCCGTGATGACAGCCGCCGCCATCGCGCCCCTCGCCAACGGCGATCCGCTGCGGGCGGCGGGGCTCGCGAGCCTGCTGGCGCTGCTGGTGGGGCTCAGCTGCTGCCTGGGGGCGTGGGCGCGCCTGGGCTTCGTGGCCGACCTGCTCTCGCAGCCGATCCTGCTGGGCTACCTGGCCGGCGTGGCCGTGATCATGGTGAGCAGCCAGCTGGGCAAGCTCTGCGGCGTGGAGCTGGAGGCCGACAGCCTGCCGGGGCTGCTGCGGGAGCTGGCCCTGCGCCACGCCGAAATCCACGCCCCCACTCTGGCTCTGGGGATGGCGGTGCTGCTGTTTCTGCTGTGGGTGCAGCGGCGTTTCCCCCGGGCTCCGGGGCCGTTGCTGGCGGTGCTGCTCGCCACTGCAGCCACGGCCCTGTTTCACCTCGATGGCGATGGGATCGCCGTGATCGGCGCCATCCCCGCCGGGCTGCCCCAGCCCGCGCTGCCGCCGCTTCCCCCCGCCGCGGCCTGGCAGAGCCTGCTGGCCTCCGCCCTGGGGATCGCGCTGGTGGGCTTCTCCGACAACATCCTCACGGCCCGGGCCTTCGCCAGCCGCGGCGGCTACCGCGTGGATGCCAACCGGGAACTGCTGGCGCTGGGGGCCTCGAACCTGGGCAACGGGCTGCTGCAGGGCTTTCCCGTGAGCAGCAGCGGCAGCCGCACGGCGATCGGCGATGCGCTGGGCAGCCGCAGCCAGCTGTTCTCGCTCACCGCCCTGGGCGTGCTGCTGGCGGTGCTGCTGGTGCTGCGGCCGCTGCTGGCGCTGTTCCCCAAGGCGGCGCTGGGGGCGATCGTGGTGTTCGCGGCGATCCGGTTGATCGACGTGGAGGGCTTCCGCAGCCTGCGCCGCGTGCGGGCCAGCGAGTTTCACCTGGCCCTTGCCACCACGGTCGGGGTGCTGCTCACCAACCTGCTCACCGGCGTGGCCGTGGCCGTGGGGCTCTCGGTGCTGGATCTGCTGGGGCGGATCATCCGGCCCAACGACGCGGTGATCGGTGAAGTGCCGAACCTGGCCGGCTTCCACGCTGTGAGCGACTGGGAGGGCGCCACCACCCGGCCGGGCCTGCTGATCTATCGCTACGACGCACCGCTGTGCTTCGCCAACGCCGAGCACTTCGAGCAGCGCTGCCTGGAGGCCCTCGACACCGAAGAGAGCCAGGGTGTTGCACCGGTGCGCTGGCTGCTGCTCAACGCGGAGGCGATCGTGGACATTGACAGCACCGCCGCGGCCAAGCTGGAGGAGCTGATCGACACGCTGGAGCAGCGCGGGATCCAGCTGGCGCTGGCCCGGGTGAAGCAAGACCTGTACGCCACCTTGCAACGCGCCGGCATCGTGGAGCGGCTCGGCAGCCAGTGGATCTTTCCCACGGTGGGGACAGCCGTGGCGGCCTTCGAGCAGGTGAGCGGCAGCACAGCAGCCACGGCAGGCTGATCCCTAGGGTTTCAGCCCCTCTCCGGCTCGCCTGAGATGACCACAACCGACTGGCTGTGGATCCTGCATCCGGCCCTGATGGTGGTGGTGGCCTATCCGCTGCTGGGCATGGTGCTGCTGCAGGCCCGCAAGACACGGCAGCGGCGCCTCGGCCTGGCCAAGGAACCGGTGAGCAGCGGCAGCGAACACACCCGGCTGGGCCAGGGGCTGGCGGCCGCCGTGGTGGCCTTTGAGCTGGTGGCCCTGGCGGTGGTGATCACCACCAAGGTGCCCCTGGCCCAGTTCGCCGGTGGGCCGGGCCGGCTGGCGCTGCTCACCCTGGTGTGGCTGGGCAGCGCCGCGGCCCTGGCCCTGCTGCTGCGGGCGCGGCAGGCGCCCTATCGGGCGGCCTTCGCCCTGCTCACCTGGATCGGGATGCTGGCCCTCGGCAGCCAGAGCGAGGTGTGGCGCCTGAGCGACAACCCGCTCACGCCCGCCTTCTGGCAGTCGCATTACTGGGGCGGAGCCGGCCTCACCGGCCTGCTGCTGTTTGCGGTGGCGGCCCGGCCCGAGATCCAGCGCAGCACCCGCTGGCGGCGACTGCACCTGAGTGCCAACGTGCTGGCGGCTCTGATCTTTGCGGCCCAGGGCATCAGCGGCAGCCGCGACCTGCTCGAAATCCCCCTCAGCTGGCAGAAACCGGCGATCTATGCCTGCGATTTCAGCCGTCAGATCTGCCCCACCGCCCCCCAGCCCCCTGGCTAGGGCCCCCCGCCTGCCCTGGGCCGTGGCCCTGCTCACCCTGCTGGCGGGTCATTACCTGGTGTGGCGCGTGGGCAGCACGCTCAACCTGGCCACCCCCCTGGCGGCCAGCATCAGCAGCGCCGCGCTGGTGGCCGAACTGATGCTGCTGGGCACCAGCTTTCTGCAGCTGGGCTTCAGCCTCTGGCCCGATCGCCCCCTGCCGGAAGCCGCGGCTGATCCGGAGCCCGGGCCCAGCGTGGATGTGCTGGTACCCAGCTACGGCGAACCGCCGGAGCTGATCGAGCGCTGCCTGCGCGGTTGCCTGGCGATCGACTACCCAGCCCACGCCGTGTGGCTGTTGGATGACAGCGGCCGCCCGGAACTCCAGGCGCTGTGTGAGCGGCTGGGGGTGCGCTACCTGGCACGGGAGGAGCGCCGCCATGCCAAGGCCGGCAACCTCAACCACGCCCTGCGGCACTGCACGGGCGAGCTGATCGCCGTATTCGATGCCGACGTGGTGCCGCTCACGCCGTTCCTGCGGCGCACCACGGCGCTGTTCGCCGATCCGGCGGTGGGCTTCGTGCAGACACCGCAGAGCTACATGAACGCCGATCCGGTGATGCGCAACCTGCGGCTGGAGCGCTGGCTGATGCCGGATGAGGAGAGCTTTTACCGCTGGATTGAACCCAGCCGCGATGCGGTGGGGGCGGTGGTGTGCGCCGGCACCTCGTTTGTGATGCGGCGCTCGGCCCTGGAGGCGGTGGGGGGCTTTGAAACCGGCACCCCTTCTGAAGACCTGGCCACCGGCATCCGGCTCACCGCCGCCGGCTACACCAACCGCTTTCTGCCCGAGAAGCTCAGTGCCGGCCTGGCCCCCTTCACCGCCGCCGCCATGGCCCGCCAGCGCAGCCGCTGGGCCAGCGGCACAGTGCAGACCCTGCGCACCGGCGCCAACCCGCTCACGATCCCGGGGCTCGATCCGCTGCAGCGTTTGGCCTACCTGGAGGGCATCGCCCACTGGTTCAACGTGCTGCCGCAGCTGCTGCTGGTGCTGTTGCCCCTGAGCCTGGGGGTGCTGGGGGTGGCGCCGATCCTGGTGAGCGGCGAGGGGTTGCTCTGGCACGCGCTGCCCTTCTATGGCGCCCAGCTGCTGCTCACCCGCTGGCTGAGCGGCCAGGCCCGCACGCCGCTGCTGCCGGAGCTGTATCGCTGGATCTTCCTGGTGCCGGTGGCGGCGGCGGTGGCCGGCACGCTGCTGGGCAGGCCCCAGCGTTTCCGCGTGACCCCCAAGGCCCTGGCCAGTGGCCGCCACGTCGGCCCGGCCAAGCGGCTGGTGCTGCCGCTGCTGTTTCTGCTGAGCCTGCAACTGGTGGCGCTGGCCAACCTGTTGAAGCCGGCCCTGGGCCTGGCCCTGGCTGATCTCTCGGCGGCCACCCTGGCGATCAGCCTGGTGTGGGCCGGGCTCAATGGGCTGCTGTTGCTGCTGGCGCTGCGCTGCTGCTTCGACCGACCGGGGCTTTCAGAAACCCCCTGGTTTGCGCTGCGGATGCCAGGCGTGGTGGAAGGGACTGCGCCCGGCGGAGGCTCAGCGACTACACCCCAACGATTCGCGGTCCAACTGGACACCATCAGCGAAGCGGGGGTGGAGCTCCGGCTGCAGAAGAGCACGCAGCCAGAAGCCACCTCGCTCCGCGAAGCATTGAGGGGATCAGGCCTGACCCTCCACCTCGCGGCAATGCTCCCACTGCCGATCCAGATCGAGGCCATGGATGGAGCGCGACTGGGCTGCACCTGGCGCAACCTCAACCATGCACAACGGGCAGAGCTGCATCACGTCCTCTACAGCCGCCCCGCCCTCTGGCCAGTACGCAAAGCACCCTTCGAGCCCCTTGCCCTTCTCGTCGTACTCGGCCGGCTGGTGATCGGATCCACACCAGAACGCTGGTTCAGGCGGAGTGCATTGCCGCAGGCTTCCCCCGGGAACTTTGCGAACGAGGGACAGCTCTTCTGAAACCGTCATGCGACGGGCAAGCGGCGTGCACTGATGCAACAGATGGCGATTCACGCCGGCGCCGCGAAACCAGGCGCGAAAGGAGCGGGTGCCAGCTGCCATGCAGGCGAAGGTGGACGCCCTGATGGAGAGAATCGATGACTTCTGCGATCGTCATCTCAATGCGGAGTACCGGCAGCTGATCTTTGCGGCGGTCTGCGCGCTGGCCCGCAAGCGTCCATCCCCGCTGCTGAGTGGCCGGGAACCCTCCTGGTGTGCCGGCATTGTCCATGCGATCGGCATGGCGAACTTCCTGTTCGACAAGACGCAGACGCCCCATTGCAAGGCGCCCGACATCTATGCCGCGTTCAGCGTGTCCGCCCAGACCGGCCAGGCCCACTCGAAGAAGGTACGCGAGCTGCTCAAGATCAGTGCCTACAACCCGAAATGGATCCGGCCCAGCCAACTGGACGATTCCCCGCTGGCCTGGATGCTGGAGGTGGATGGCTTCATGGTGGACATCCGCATCATGCCGCTCGAGATCCAGATCCAGGCCTGGACGCAGGGGCTGATTCCCTATGTTCCCGCCCTGCGGCGCGACGATCCGGAGCAGTCATGAGCTACATGCATGTCAGCCATCATGAATAGGTAAGTTGTTAAGCAAACGCCTTCGTTCCCGCCAGTCTGGCTGCAGAGAATCAAGCAATGCAACAAACTCCTCGCCATGGGTGGGAACCCTTAGGTGGGCCAGCTCATGCAGGACGATGTAGTCGAGACAGGCTCGGGGCTTCTGGGCCAGCTGCGTATTGAGGCGGATGTTCCTCGTGGCTGGATTGCAGCTGCCCCACTGGCGGCTCATCGCCTGAACGAAAAGCTTGTTGATCCTTACGCCCAGACGCTGCTGCCAGTGATCAATCAGATCAGCGGCTTCTTTCCTCAGCTCAGTGCGGTACCAAGCCGCCAGGATGCTCTGACGTTTCTCCAGAGTGGAACCAGGCCGGAGGTAAAGGATCAG
>VFQS010001721.1_pt1 | contig 19345 bp, 14 predicted proteins | sample 3512361 | NCBI WGS metagenome assembly VFQS01 (sample SAMN10412375, study PRJNA504923) | tailings metagenome | isolation source: Relicate 1 Philex TSF3 active mining | place: Philippines
ATATTAATTCATTTAATAGATAAATCACAAAATAAAGAAATTTATGATAGATTTTATTCTGGAATAGAATTAGATTTTTCTAAATGTATATTTATTTTTTCATATAATGATGCAAGTAAGGTTGATAGAATATTAAGAGACAGAATAACTGAAATAAAAATTTCTTCTTTAAAGTTAAAAGAAAAAATTATTGTTACACAAAAATATACTCTTAAAGATTTATCAAATGAAATAAATTTTGAATGTGAATTGGATGAAAATTTAATTGAATATATTATTGAAAACTATACTCATGAAGCTGGTGTAAGAAAATTAAATGAAAAACTTACTGAATTATTTAGAGAAATTAATTTAAGATATATTGAAAAACAAGAAACGATTAAAATTACAACAGAATTAATTGATGAAATTCTTAATAGACATCATAAATTTAAACAAAATAAAATTCACAATACACCTGCTATCGGTATGATAAATGGTTTATATGCTACTACTGATGGACTAGGAGGTTTAATAGTAATTCAGGTTCAAAAAACTCTATCATCAAATCCAAAAATAGAATTAGAATTAACCGGCCAACAAGGCGATGTTATGAAAGAAAGTATGTTATGTGCTAAAACATTAGCAATAAATCTATTAAATGATGATGAAAAAAATAAATTTTATGATGAAATGAAAAATAAACCATTCGGATTACATATTCATTGTCCAGATACTGCTACACCTAAAGATGGTCCAAGTGCTGGTATTGCTATAACAACCGCTATATATAGTGTTTTAACTAATAAATTAATTAAAAATGATTATGCTATGACGGGTGAAGTAGATTTAATGGGAAATGCTAAAGCAATAGGTGGACTTGAATATAAAATTTTAGGTGCTATAAAAGCTGGTGTTAAACATATTATAGTTCCAGAAGAAAATAGACAAGATTATGATAAAATTATTCAAAAAAATAATTTTGAAATAACAGCTCAAATATACTTTGTTAAAACTATAAAAGATGTATTAGAAAAAATTATAATTGATTATATAAATTAATATTAAATTTTATTTTTTCAAGAAATCAAAATTGTTATTCAAGTTAAATTGAAGTTAAGTAAAAGAATATTTATACTTACAAAAATTTAGTAAACTTTATAAAATTATCTATTATCATATTTTACAATTTTTTTAAATTTAAATATTTAAATTTATATTTTTTATATTTCATCTTTATATTATCATTTAATTTACCTCTTAAAATAGGATCAACATAATTTAATATTTCTTTATTTATAATTGATGCCTGTATTAAAAATTCACTATCATTTATAAGATCACTATATTTTAAAACTATTGGATTTAAATTTATTGCTCTTAATAAAAAATTTTTGTCGTTTTTTAGTTCTGATTGTTCTAATAAAAATGGTTTCATTATGATTGTATTTAGTAGACTTTCTCTATCATCTGTATTTAAATAATCTTTTATATCAATTGGTGTAATATTAAAAACTGATTTATTATTATAATTCATATCTGTTGATGTATGTAATACTATAAAACTATCACGTGTCAATGGTCTAGAAATATCTGTATTAGTTGAAATAGTTAATAATGGATAAACTTTTAAATTTTTATAAGGATTTTTTTCATCATCAATACTCCAATCCCCATTCATAAATATATTTTCAACAGATCCATCAATATATTGATCATTTAAGGATAATTTAGTAGAAAAATTATTAGTTAAAAATTGAGCATTTTGTCTATAATTTATTTTATTACCTAATTCAAAAAATTTTACTGATTCAATTTTACCACTAGGGTAATAAAAATTAAAAATAGTTTGATTACAAAATAAAGAAGCATTTGTGTAATAATCATTGTGACCTCTTATTATAAAATGAATATTTGTATTTTTTCTAAATTCATTTAATCTATCTAAACCAATAGTATACGTTCCGTCTCTTCTACCTGTAGTATTTTTAAAAATATTGCTAGTATCAGAAAAAGCAATATCATTCCACATAATTTCTTTTATAATAGAAATACGTAATACATCACGATTATCTCTAATTAAATCAGTAATATTACAATCTATATTATTATCATGCGGTATACATCCATGACATAACCAATAATTTTTATCAGTAGTACTATTATGTAATATAATAGCACTTGGGCATAATCTTAAAAAATATAGCATTTTATTAAAAAAATTTAATCTTTCAGAAAAATCTGTTATAATTTTGAGTTCTTCATTAAAAAATCCATAATAATATGCGATTGAAGACTCATGATTTCCACGATTAATTATAATTTTATTGTTGTTAGTATCATTCTGTATAAATCTAAACAATATTTCAAAAATTTCTAAACTATATTGACCTCTATCTAAAATATCACCTAAAAATATTAATTTATAATTATCATTTATTTTATAAGTCTCAATATCTAAAACTCCATATATATGTAATCTTAGAAGGTTTCTAAAAAATGTATGAAAACTTCCATGATAATCACCAAAAATAATAATTTTATCATCTTTTGTTATATTAATTTTTCTAATATAACCTTCCTGATCATTTATTATAGATAAATTTTCTACAAAAGACTGTGTGATTAAGTACTCTGGCATATTAATTAAATTATTTTTTACCATATTGCTATCTTTAGCTGTATCTACATTAATTGACGGTTTATAATTAATTAAATTTTTTTTATAAATACAAATTGTCGAATTTAATAATTTATTAAATGTATCTAAATCAAATTTGTAAATTTGATTTGATCTTTTTGATTTTGGATTTTCATATTTATATAATTTGTAATATTTATTTTTTCTAGAATGTGGACTATTTAATGGATCTTGTGTTAATAATATACTATCAATATTAACTTTTGGATCATCCCTATAAAAAGTTGATGGTTCTGCATTATATACACGAATTTTTCCATTTATATCTTCAGCTTTTTCTATATCACCAAATTGTACACCAGGTATATCACGAATTGTATAATTATGTATTTTAAAATTATATATCTCAATAATTTCTTGCATATATATTTATAATATAAATTTTTATAAAATATATTTAATTATTATTAATTTAATAGGAAAAATTATAAATATTTTACATTATTATTTTTAAACATTTTTATCTGTATAAAAATCTAAAATAGTAAGTAATGCCTTTAATAATTATATAAAATTTTATTAAAAATTTGTTAAAAAAACTTACGTTTCCATAAATCCTGCTCCTTGTTCAAGTTCAATTGAAGTAAAATAATATTTATATTTGCGAAAATTTTTAGTTTTAACTGCATGACAATTTGGACATAATGCTTGAATATTTGTAATACTATTATTTTTTGTTATGCAAAATTCTTCAATATGATCAAAATGATATCCAGCTTCATCGAAAGAACCATCTCCACATCTATAGAGTAAACATTTATAACCAATTAATCCAACAGCAGGGATAAATGGAGAATTGGCACATTTATAGAATTGTTTTTCTAATATTTTTTTTTTTAAACTATCTGAAAGTTTTCTTGAAATATCTTTTTTTTGAATAATATTACTTTCATCATTCATAGTATCTTCCTCCATATAATCATCATTCATAGTATCTTCTTCTACAAAATCTTCGACGATGGTTTCTTCATTCATACTATCATCATTCATAAATTATCATGAATAAATAAATAAAATAATATTTATTCAATTTTTTTATTTTTTTATTTATATACTATAATGAAAGTATATATTTTATATAGTGGATATTTTGATGATGATACATATGATGATTTTATTGTTGATAATGATTTTTTTTATAAAACAAGTATTTGTGAACCAAATATATTTATTTTACAAATAGAAGATGATAATAATAATATAATATTTAACAAAAAATATTCTGCAATAAAAAATAGTTTTTGGACAAGCAATCCATATGAAGATTATAAATACGTATTAGAATATTTAAAAACTAATAAAGATATTAAACAAATATATATAAATGAGTTTAAAGATCATGAATTATCAAATTTATTAAAAGATAAATTTAAAATAGAAATAATTAATTATGATAAAAAAAGAGAAATCAAAGATATAAACGAAATAAAGAATATATTCAAAGCCTCTTTATTAACAAAAAAAACATTATTAAGTATACCAAAATTTAATAACGAATTAGAAATTTATAGATATTTAAAATTTAATGGACAACTAACATCAAATTATACATCATTATCTTATGATCCTATAGTTGCTTTAGGATTAAATGGAGGTATTTTACATTACAATAAACCAAAAGATTTAGATGTAAAAGATGGTTTATTATTAATAGATTATGGTTTACGTTATAAAAATTATTGTTGTGATTATACTAGAGTATTTCCAATTAATAAAAAATTTACAGATTTAGAAAAAGATATTTATAATATTGTTTATAATTCTTTTACAAAAATTAAAGAAAAAATAAAAGGTAAAAATACTAGTTTTTTAGAATTATCAAATTATTGTAATTTATTATTATTTAGTGGAATATTAGAAAATAATATTATCTTAAAAAATAATTTTAATTTTAATAAAATAAAAGAAATAGTTAAATATTTTTTTCCACATTCATTAGGTCATAGTGTAGGATTAGATGTTCATGATGTACCAATTCGATTAGATATATTAAAAACTAATATGATAATTACAATAGAACCTGGTATTTATTTTAATAGTTTATTATTAGAAGATTTAAAAAAAAGTGAATTTAACCAATATATAAATTGGGATAAAATAAATTTAATTTTAAAAAATAATATAGGTGGAGTACGTATTGAAGATACCATCTTAATTACAAAAGATGGTTATAGGGATTTTATTGATTTACCAACATCAATTAATGAAATTGAAGAATTTATGAATAAATAATTATTTTTTTAAATTTTGTAAAGCAAAATCTTCATCAAAACTATACATAGGAATTTTTGGAAATACACTTTCAATTTCTGGTATTTTTATTTTATCATCTTGATTATCTATAATATTACAATCTTTTAATATATGACTATATTCTTCAATAAATGAAGTATCATAACATTTTCTAATAAATAATGAATTATTACACATTGCTGAAATTAACGTGTTATGTGTAATATAAGTACCTAATTTTATTTCTAAAATTGTTTCTAATTTTTCATGATTAAATATCATATTAATTAATTTATCATTATTTAACTGATTATCATCAAAAATGTCATATCTATCCCATTCATTTTTCCAATTTTTATTATAATTTTTAATTATTTCTGGATCATTAATATCAAAATAAAATATTAATATTTTTTTATATATATGATATACACTATGAAATATATGATAATATCTATCTGATATGGGAGTGCGTGACCAATTAGGATATTGCGAATAATCTTCAGGATTTAAACATTTTAATTTATTTATTAAAATAAAAGAATTTAATACTGATTTAATATTCCAATATGAATATTCTAATGGATGTGTATAAGGTTCTTTAATACACTTTCTAAAATCTCTGGGACCAGTATTTGGAATTACATCTTTAATACAATTTAATTTTGTATTTATAAATATTTTACATTCTAAAATATTTTTATTTAAATTGCAAAAATTATTAATTGGATTATTTTCTAAATAATTTATAATATTTTCAGTGTTAATTATACTTGAAAATTCAAAATCTCTAAAAAAATTTAATGGTTCAATACTTATATATAACCAATCTGTGCTTGTTGATTCATAAGACTTTTTAATATATTTTTGTATTTTATTATCATCTACTAGATAAGTATTCGGTGTCATTCGATCATTATTTAAAGGATTTGATAAATTTTCAAAAACATAATTAACTTTTGAAAAATCTTTAGGCACCCACAATGGATATATATATATAATAATTTTATTAAGATTATTGTAAACTTCTTTTAATTTCCCTTTTATTTGTTCTGGAAAATTAAAAATATTATATTGGGTATTATAAAAATTAAATAAATATAATTGTTTTTTTAATATACAATGTTCTAAATTAAATTTTTTCAAATAAGATTGTTCATTTAATAAAGTATTTATATCTGAATTATAATTAAATATATAGTATAAAATAGCTGTTTGAAAAAAAGCTTCATCTGTTATTTTACATCTATCATTAAAACATTTAAAATATTTTTGTAAGAAATTAAAATTACGAGATATATTTGTTTCATATTTATTATTTATTTTTATAGTTTCTATATTTTTTTTTATTTTTTCACAATAATATACTGGTTCTTTATTATACATATCACTATTATTTAATGGAAAAAATATTTGAATATGCTGTTTATCCAATATCATCCATTGTGAACCACCTTTGATTATAGGTCTACTTCCTTCTATTTCTACATCAGAAGGGTTAGTATGTGCGCCATTACTAAAATTCATAAATGACTTGTTATTTAATGTTAAATAATCATATATTTTATCAAATGTATATATTGGACAACAATTAGGTGATAATAATATATATTTATCAAATAAATTTCCTGAATTTTGTATATGAGCATATTGCATCATCATTAGTGTTGCATCTGATAATGATTTAGTAGCCCATGCTGTTAAAAGATGATGATCTTTATCAACAATAAATATATTATTGGGATTAAAAATTTTTTTAAATTCTTCATTTACTTCATAAGGTAATGATATTGGATGTATAACTATATAATAATTATTTTTATTTTTAAATTCTTCATTCATAATTTTATAATGTTTAATTAAATTAGGAGCAGAAATAGCACCTCCCAAAAACATCAATAAAATTTTTTTATCAGGGTTTCCACCTTTTATTAATAGTTTCGTATCTAAATATTTAGTTTTATATTTTAAATATTTATTTTTATAATATTCCATATATATATCATAATATAATTTTTATATATTTAATAAAAATTATAAATAATTATTTTTTAAAATTTTGTAAAGCAAAATCTTCATCCCAACTATGCATTGGAATTGTTGGATATAAACATTCAATTTCAGGTATTTTTATTTTATCATCTTGATTACTAATAATATTACAATCTTTTAATATATGACTATATTCTTCAATAAATGAAGTATCATAACATTTTCTAATAAATAGTGAACCTTCGTTTATAGCTGAAATTAATGTATTATGTGTAATATACGTACCTATTTTTATTTCTAAAATTTTATCTAATTGTTCATGATTTAATATCATTTCTATTAATTTACTATTATCTTTATTATTATCTTCTACAATTTCATCTCTATCTTTATAATTTCTCCAATTTTTTGGATAAATTTTAATTATTTCTGGATCATTTATATTAAAATAATATATTAATATTTTTTTATAGAGATGATATACACAATTAAATGTATTAAAATATCTATCTAAAGAAATATTCGCAAATATTCTCCTATTTTCAGGAGTATCATAAATAGTTTTATCATTAGGAATTAAACATTTTAATTTATTAATTAACATAAAAGCATTTAATATTGATTTAATATTCCAACATGAATATTCTAATGGATGTGAAGTTGGTAATTTAATACATTGGTCAAACCTTAAACTTATTAATTTATAACTTAAATCTTTTGTACATGCTAATTTATTTTTTATAAAAGTATTACAATCGTTAATATTTTCATTTAAATTTGAATAATTATCTTTTGGATTATTTTGTAAATAAATTGTAATATTTTGATCTGCAACTATATCTGAATAATTAAAATCTCTTAAAAAATTTATAGGTTCTATACTTATATATAACCAATCACAATAAGTTGATTGATAAGATTTTTTAATATATTTTTTTACTTTATTATCTAATACTGTATAAGTATTTGGTGACATACTATAATTATTTAAAGGATTTGATAAATTTTCAAAAACATAATTTTTTTGTTCAGGCCAATCTTTAAAATCTTTTGGTATCCATAAGGGATAAATATATTTTATAACTTTATCATTTAGATGCAATGAAATATTTTTTAATTTTTCTTTTATTTCTAATGGAAAATTATAAATATTATATTGTGTATTATAAAAATTAAATAAATATAATTGTTTTTTTAATAAACAATATTCAAAATAAAATTTTTCTTTATCTTTTAATAATCTTAAAGAAGATTGTGTCTCTCTACTATAATTAAATATATAGTGTAAAATAGTAGTTTGAAAAAAAATTTCATCAGTATTTGTACATTTACCTCTATCATTAAATAATTTAAAATATATTTCTAAAAATCTCAAATTATGAAAATTAATATTAAATTGTTTATATTTCTTATTTATTATTATCGTTTCTATATTTCTTTTTATATTTTCACAATAATGTGGTTCCTCTTTAATATATATATCTACTGCACTTAAAAGAAAAAATATATTTACATGCTGCTTATCCAATATATTCCATTGTGAACCAGTTCTAAGAGAACTATTGTAATGGTACATTGGATCTACTTTTACATCTGAAGGGTTATTATGATTACCATTACTAAAATTAATAAAGGATTTGTCATTTAATGTGATATAATCATATATTTTATCAAAAGTATATATTGGACAACAATTAGATGATAATAATATATATTTATCAAATAAATTTCCTGAATTTTGTATATGAGCATATTGCATCATCATTAATGTAGCATCTGATAATGATTTAGTAGCCCATGCTGTTAAAAGATGATGGTTTTCATCTACAATAAATATATTATCTGGATTAAAAATTTTTTTAAATTCTTCATTTATAGTATAAGGTAATGAAATTGGATGTATTACAATATAATAATTATCTTTTTTATTAAATTCTTCATTCATTATAGTATAATGTTTAATTAGATTTGGTGTTGAAACAACACCACCTAAAAACATCAATAATATTTTTTTATCTGGATTACCACCTTTTAAGGACTGTTTAGTTTCTAAATATTTATTCTTATATTTTAAATATTTTTTTTTATAAAATTCCATATATATTATAGTTATAAAAATATTTATAAATATAATATCTAAAATAAATGTAGTACATATGGAAAATTTAGATAATGAAACCATAATTAAAAATATAAATGAATTTAGATTGTTATTATCAACACAAAAACAATATGTATTAAATACACAACATGAAATAAAATATAAAGAAGAAGAAATAAAAAGATTACAAGATAAAATAAATAAAAATTATGTTAAAAAAAAAATATATAAAAACGAAAATATTTTATTAAAAAATGAAAATTCTAATTTAAAAAATCAAATAGATTTTTTAAAAAATATGTTACTATTTAATAATACATTTAATAAACCATTGTTAAATCAAACTCTAAATTGTAATGAATTACCTAAAGTTATAGAACCAGAAATTAAAGAAAGTGTTAAATTTATAGAAGAAGTAAAACCAAAATCTAATGAAAAAAAAATTGATCCAAATAAAATTAAAATGAGTGATGTGTTAAACGAATTAAAAAATAAAATAAATAAATCAGATTAATTTCTTCTTATTAGAGGTTCTTCAGGAAAAATATAATTTTTTAAGACTAATTCTTCATCGAAACTATAAATAGGATTTGTTGGTCGTAAATTCTCTATAACAGATAATTTTACTTCATCAATAGGAACATTCATTATATTACAATCTTTTAATATATTACTATATTCTTGAATAAATGAAGTATCATAACATTTTCTAATAAATAATGAACTACTATTCATTGCAGAAATAATCGTATTATGAGTAATATATGTTCCTATATTAATTTCCAATATTTTTTCTAATTTTGGATTTTGTAAAATTAAATTAATTAATAATTGATTATCCAAATCTTTTTCAATTCTTATTTCTTCTCTATGATCTAAATTAGACCAACTTAGATATAAAGTTGAAATAATATTTGGATCTGTAATTTCAAATTCTAAAATTAATATTTTTTTATACAAATGATATATACAATAAAATATATGATAATATATGTCATTTTCTTTTATTTCTGGTATAATACATTTTAATTTATTTATTAAAATAAATGCATTTAATATTGATTTAATATTCCAATAAGAATATTCTAAAGGATGAGAAAATGGTAATATAGTACAATTACTAAAATCTGGTGTTATTTTACATTTAATATTATCTATGCCATATAATTTAATACAATTTTTTATGTATTCATTAACTTTTATAATGCATTTAAATTTATTTGTAAATTCTTTACAATCAGTTACATTATCTTTTAATATACAAAAATTATTAATTGGATTATTTTTTAAATACAAATCAATATTAGGTGAACCTGCTGTATATTCAAAATTTCTAAAAAAATTTAAAGGATCTATACTAACAAAAAGCCAGTCACAATAAGTAATATTATTAGCTAATTTTAAATATTTATCATTATTTGGAATACCTGGCATATTATTTAATGGATTAGAATAGTTTTTAAATAAATAATTAGTATGCCATTTTACATTTCTTGGTACATATATTGGATATATATATTTAACTCTCTTATTTAGATTATCATGCACATTTTTTAATTTACTATAAATTTCTTTAGGAAAATTATAGATTTTGTATTGTGTATTATATAAATTAAATAAATCTAATTCTTCTCTCCAATTTCTATTTTTTTTTTCATGTATTATATAATATAATATTGATGTTATAAAAAAACATTCATCTGTATTATTACATGCATCACTAAATAAATTAAAAATTCTTTTTATATAACAACTTTCCATATTTGATCTATCTTTAATATCTATAATTTCGATTTTTTTATTAAAATATGTACAGTATATATATTCTCGTTTTTTTATATACGTATCGGTTACATCATCTGGGAAAAAAATTTTAACATGTTGTTTATCTAATATCATCCATTGTGACCCTGTTAAAATTTTAGTATTTCTTGATTTAGATATTTCAACTTGTGTTGGATTTCTATTATTAAAATCTAAATATGATTTATCATTTTGTACCAAATAATCATATATTTTATCAAAAGTATATATTGGACAACAATTTTGTGATAATAATATATATTTATCAAATAAACTTCTACAATTCTTTATATGTGCATATTGCATCATCATTAATGTTGCATCTGATAAAGATTTAGTATACCATGCTGTTAAAAGATGATGTTTTTTGTCAACAATAAATATATTATCAGGATTAAAAATTTTTTTAAATTCTTCATTTACCTCATAAGGTAATGACATTGGATGTATAACTATATAATAATTATCTTTATTTTTAAATACTTCATTCATTATAGCATAATGATTAATTAGATTTGGTGAAGATGTAGCTCCTCCTAGGAACATTAATAATATTTTTTTATTGGGATTTCCACCATATAGTTTTTTAGTATGTAAATATTTATTTTTATATTTTAAATACTTTTTATAATAATTATTATTTAACTGCAATTTATATATAAATTTATATATATTTTTTTATAAAAAATATTAAAATATATTTTCAATTAATTTTTTTATTTCTAATAAATCTTTTTTATTTTTTTCTAAATAGTTTCTTCTTTCTTCTATTTCTGGATATTCTTCTAATAGATTATTAATATCATTTGTTAATATTTTATCATATAAAAATGTTGACAAACAATCAGTTGTATTTTTAATTAGATGATAAACAATTGCTTTAGGAATATTTTCCCTAATATTCTTTACAATAGTTTTATAATATTCATATAAAACTTTTTTAAATTTTACTATATCAAAAGAATCATTTTGCACAATTTTAGAAAAATCACTAGTTATAATTTGAATAAAATTTTTATCATCAGTCCAAATATATGCCTCTTCCTGTTCTATAAGTTCTTTAATTTTTTGTTCTGTTATTTGAAATCTTGGTAAAAGAACTTCATTCAATACTATATTATTAAGTAACTTGATTAAATTAGGATATTTTGATATAGGTTGATCTTCTAATATTGTTTGATTTAAATTATTTAATGTTTCTAAAGTTTCTTGAAGACATTTTTGGCTTGCATCAAATAATTTAAATATTGGTCGTATTTTTTTATCTTTTAAAGTATTTTCTAAAATTTCTATTGGTAAATAAGGAAAACTCATGTGCAAACCGTCATAGCATTTTAATAAACTTATTATATATTCATCATCATAATCGTTAAATGGGTTAAATGTATCTATGTATCTTCTATAAACATCAAATCCTTCTTTTATTAAACGACCTGTTTTATATGTTGAACCTCTTAATTCAATTGCATGAATATATGTTTTAATATATTGTGATATTATTCCATTTAAAATTGTTATTCTCGTTTCCCTATTCATTGGTATACTATTTCCTAATTGATTTAATTCATTGTTTGTATCTTCTAATTTCTTATTTATATCATTTAAAACTTTGGGTAAACAGGCTTTTATATTATTTATTAAAATATTACTTAAACTATTTGAAAGAACAGGTATACCCAATCTTGACTTGTATTTATCATTCTTATATACAGAATGATTTGAAAAATATACCTTCTCCTGATTTAAAGCCTCTTGTATTGTCTGACTTTGATTACTTCTATTTCTTATTCCAAAATAACCATATTTTAATTTTAAATCAGAGCAAACATTATTATCTAAATAAATTGAAACATCAGCATCTTCATTCATTAAATCTAATTTTGTTAATATACCAATAGTTCTTTCTCCTTTAGGATCTGTCGATTTTACTAATTCCATCGCCATGTCTGCTTCTATATCTGGTCTAGCTGATATTATTGCTAATATTATAGTATTTTGTTGTTTTATGTATGTTGAAACAAGATTTATTATTTGGTCTTTTATATCTTTTGGTTGACCTTTATCTGTAATAGCTACACTTGTTAAACCAGGTAAATCTATTAAACTTAAATTGGGAATATTATTAGCATAAATTTTTAAATATATTGGATTTATACTTATATTTAATCCATTACCTGCTTTTAAATTTGTTTGATTTTCTATTTCAATTCTTATTTGTTCTTTACACTCAATGGTAATATTTGGATAAGTTATTAATATTTTTTTCTCTGTTATCCAATTATAATTACTATAATATCCAAATTCTATTCTATTTTCATTTGATGACTGAATTAATTCTAAATGTAGTGGTGTTCTTGTTGTCATTGATTTTCCTACTGGTAATATATCCATACCTATTAAAGAATTTAATAATGAACTTTTACCACTAGATTGTGTACCAACTACAACTAATTTTGGTAAATCTACTAAGTGATTATCAATATATGTAGAATTTAATATTGAAGCTATTTTTAAAATTTCTTTATTTGATAAAATATTGGTATCGCCATTTTCTCTATTCCATAAATAATTAGCAACATTGTTTTTAAGTGGCTCAATGTAATTCATACCTATTACTCTATATATAGTTTATATTATTTTAAATTTTAATTATTTTTATAACAAAAAATTGATATAATAATTAAATATGAATATTATATATTATTTATGGAAAGATATTGGCTAAATGTTATATTAATGAATAATGATAGTATTAATAAAAAATTAATTAAAAGTCAATTTTATAATATAAATTTAATTTCTAGTTATTTGAAGGATAAAAAAATAATAAATCAAATATTACAAAATAAAAAAAGTGATTGTGATTGTGATATTAATAGTGATTGTACTATAAATAAAATATGTATTACAAATGATCTTGATAAATTAATAAAATGCAATAATTTTAATGAATTTTTAAATAACAATCCTATTATTAGATTGTTATTTAAAAAAATTAATATTGATATTTGTTATACACCTAATTTAAATACTCTCAATGAAGAACATAAAAAATATATTATAAATAATGTTAGAATTCACATGGATTTAATTAATAAATTTGAAGATTCCAATAAGATAATTTTATTAATTTCTATGTATGATTGTTTAATAAGAAATTTTCATTTTGTTAAAAATAATAATTCATTATTTAAAACTTCATTAGAAAAATTATATGAACTTGATAAATATTTAGATAAAAATAATTGGTTAGAAATACATAATTTTAATAAAGATGTAATTAAAAAATTTATTAATATTTATATAGAATATTTATAAAAAATTGATAATATTATTAATTATATAAATTTTATAATCTATGTACAAGTCTATAGTAATAAATTCACAAGACAATTTGTTAAAACAAAAAAATCCGATTTTTGATTTTTTTATTAATAAAAATCATAGTTCTATTAAAACACTTGATGAATTTACACAAGTTGTTAGGCAAATTGAAGAAGCCAAAAATTATGATCCAGAATTATTTATTAAGTTATTAATATATCATCGTATTATTGAAGGAAATGGTAACAAAACAATTTATTATATTGGTATGATGGTTTTAAGAGAAGAAGATCCAAATATGTACGAAAAAATATTAAAATTATTAAATAAATATCCAAAAGATATATTAAGATTATGTAGAATTTTTAATTTTATTGGACAAATTAACTCTCAGATTAAAATTAATTTAGATATTATTGAAACAACTTGTCATAGAAAAGTTAAATTAAATATGTGGAATAAGATAAATAGTGATAAAAAACTTTGTTTAGCTAAAGAGGTACATCTTTCAATTGAAACAAAATTATATGGTGATTTAATTTATAAATCTATTAAAGAATTATTAAAAAAAAATTTTGAAAGTGAAGACATTAATTTAATCTTATTTAAATATTTATCATATGAATCGGGTCATTTTAATTTAGAAACAATGTTTATTTGGAAATATGTGGAAAAGTTATTATCTAGTGATTTAGATCTTCAATTAATTTTAAGTGAAAATTTAGGCGAAATATCAGATGAAGAATATATTGATAATCAGATAGAATGATTGTATTTTTATAATTAAAAATTGAAATTTATTGTAAATATAAATAATTAATAATATATATGGATAATTTAAATATCAGAATATCAAAATTATTAAGTAACAGCAAGAAAAAAAATAATAAATATTTAACTAATAAAACTTGTAGATTAATTAAAAAATTATGTAACAAAGAAGTAAATATTATTGATCATTTATTTCAAGGTCAACATGCTGATAATACACTAATTGGAAGTTATAATAATGATGATAAAGAAATTTCTATGATATGTGAAGATTTTAAGAAAGCAACATTTTTATCTATTAAAAAATCTGAAAAAATAATTAATAAATGGATTTATATAGATATAAATTTATTACCTCTTTATCAAAGATTAATTTTAAAGGGTTTTCAATTATATCGTAGTAGTATTCCTATTTATAATAAAAACTATGAATTATTTAAACAATGCTATAAATATTTTAAAAATAATTCTTTTGAATTTACTATTGATGTTTGTAAAGAAATTAGTATATTAGAAAATCAGTTTATTAATTATTTTAAAAATAATCATAATAATTTATCAACATTTAAAGATTCCTTTATCCTTATCAAAGATAACACAATGTCTATGCATGGAAGATCTCATGAAATAGCATTATTGCACACGTTAATAATTGTAAAAGTTTTTAAATTAAAAAAAATATATTTTATAGATCATTTGGGTATTTTTGACACAGAATTTGATGATATAGATTATACAAGTTCATATTATGATTTAATAAAAAAAATTTATAAAAATTGTTATGGAATATCAGATTTAAAAAATAAATTATCAAATATAAGTAAATATAATTTTGTAAATAAAAATATATTATTTCTAACATCAAGATTAGATATAAATCCACCTAATTACATTGATGATTTAAACAATTATAAAGATGTAAATAATAATTTAACAATATTAAATTATAATCAAAATAAATTAAATATTCCTTATAATAATCAAGAAAAAAAACTTACCTACGTAGATGGAAATAAATTTAAAATATTTATTAGTGTAATAAAAACATTGTTTAATATACCAAAAGAGAAAAAATTATTAAATTCTGACATCAACTCAATTATAAATAATTCGATTGATGAAGTAAATATGGAAAGTTTAGGAAAAATACCAATATATAGTAATAAACTTTCAGATCAAAGAATAAATGATTTATTTATTGCTTATACTAAAAATATACCACCAAAAATGAATAATTTATCTTTACCTTAGTTTTTTTAACCAAAAATATTAAAAATTTTAATTTAATAAAAATTGAAATAAAAAATTATATTAATTGTTATATATAATATGAGAAGTTTATTTACTAAATTATTTAGCAATCTTAAAGACAATAATAATAAAAAACTTCTTATCGGAAGATGGAATAGAGATTATGATACATATATCTTAGAAAGAAAAGTTTATCTAGCCAATATGGATCATTGTGGATGTTGTGAAAATATTAAAAAAAAAGATAAAATTACATTTGATAAAAATGAAGAACACCTAATACCATATTTATTATAAATTAGGTTATGTATTAAATATTTTTTTAAAATAATTTATTTTATATAGAATAAATTATATGACAGATCAAACATCCAAAATAGAAATAAATTGTTTAAGTCAAGAAGAAAAAATAGAATTATTAAAAAAAATAAATAAAAAATATAATTACCCAAATGATAAAATAAAATATTATGAAAATCCAGAATATAAGATATGTAATAATAATGAACTAAAAAAAATTAAAACATTTGATGATCTCACTATAAAATCGTTGATAAATTTAATGAAAAAAACTGTTGATTTTTTAGAAGATAATGGTATAACTTATTGGTTGGATGGTGGAACATTATTAGGAGCATGTAGAGACGGTAAATTTATTCCTTGGGATGATGATGTTGATTTAGCAATACCATATGATTCTTTTATTAAATTAAAACAATTAATTAAATTATTACCAACAGAATATGATGATAATATAAAATACCGTGTAAGTAAAAAATATAAAATTAAATTTACAGAATTACAATCAAATCATTTATTGGATAAAACTAAGCCATTTTTATTAAAAACATTTCATTTAGATGGTAAATTAGATAAAGACATTTTTATAGATTTAATGAATTATTTCCCAACTAAAGATAATTTATATGTATGTAACATAATACAATGGAAAAATAAATATACATATCCATTTGATTCTATTTATCCATTAAAAAAAATTAATTTTGAAGGAAGAAAATATTGGGCTGTTAATGATCCAGATAAATATTTAAATAATGGTTACTGGTTTTGGAAAGATTTAGCTGTTGCGTCACATGCTCATTTTAAATATATTACTGAAGATCGTAATAAAAAAATTTATTTTATATTATAATAGTTACAATATAAATATTTATAAATAAATTAATTTTTATTATTAAAATAATGCCATAAAGTATCAATAGAAATTTTATAAGTAATAATTCTATTATTAACATTTACAGTATTATTAACATTTATAGTATTTTTTATATTAAATAATTTACCACAAGTATTATATAATATTCCTTTTAATTTTTCTTCAATTATATCAATACTCCAATAATCATTTGTATTATTTTGTAACCATTCAAAATAACTAACTATTACCCCTCCACTATTACATAATACATCTGGTATTATTTCTATATTTTTATTAAATAATATTTGATCTGCATCAAATGTTGTTGGTCCATTTGCCCCTTCTGCAACTAATCTACAATCCATATTTATAGCTATATCTTTTGTAATTTGTAATTCCATTGCTGCTGGCACAATAATATCACATTTAATTTTCCAAAAATCTAAAATATCTATTTTTTTAACACCATCTATTTTTTTTTCTAAATCAAATAATCCTTTATTAGTATCATTGTATTCTTTTATTAAATTCATATCAATTTCTTTGTTAAATTTATAATAACCAGTATAATCGCCTATAGCTAAACAAGTATAACCAAATTTATTTAAAAAATAAGTTGTCCAACTACCTACATTTCCAAAACCTTGTACAATAAATGTTTTAAGTGGATTATTAATAAAATCTTTATGATTTTTATTCCAATAATCTATAGTAAGAGCAACACCTAATCCAGTAGAATGATTTCTTCCTAAAGATCCTCTAAAATGTGTAGTTTTTCCTGTAAAAGAACCAAAATTTAAATTATTATTACTTAATTCTTGATATTTGGAAACCATCCAATCCATTGTTTGACTATTTGAACCTAAATCTGGTGCTGGTATATCAACAGATGGTCCTATATTTGTGTAAATTGCTTTACAAAATGCTTGAGCTATTTTTTTATTTTCATTTTCAGAATATTCTTTAGGATTATATTTAATTCCACCTTTTCCTCCTCCAAATGGAAGATGATGTAAAGCACATTTTATCGTCATCCAAAATGCTAGTGCCTTACATTCTTCAAGATATATATCATCACAAAAACGTAAACCTCCTTTATATGGACCTAACCAATTATTATGTTGAACACGAAAACCAGTAAATATTTTTATAGTATTATTATCTAATTTTACAGGAAAATTAACAATAATTTCTTTATTATGTAGTTGAAGATAGTTTAAAAAATCATCATTATAATTATAAAAATTAAAAACAGATTTTAATTGATTTTGAAATAATTTTAATATCTCATTATTTTCCATTTCTATAATAATTTTAGAAAAAAATATAATACTGACATTAAAAATTATATATAATCTATATAAATTTAATTTTTTTGAACAATTGTTATCCAATTTTGTTCTTCCCATGAAATATTAATTTTTGCTAATGGAAATAATTTAATAAATTTTTGCCATAATTCAAACCATTTATCTTCTGTATAAATATAATAATATCTTTCAGCTATAGGACTACTTTTTTTCCTTCCATTTATATTCCATCCAACTATATTATCACCTTTCTCAAAAGTCTTGGGTTTTTTTGTAATTAACTTATCACCATTTGATAATGTAAAATTAGTTTCATATGACCAAGTTGTAAATATTCCACTACCACCATTATTTATTAAATTATAACAATCAACGATAGAATTAAATCTTTCTTCTTCAGTTTTAAGATGATGAATAACTGCTACACATAATAAATAATCATATTTTTTATGTAAATAAATATTATTAATATTTTGTATTAAACCAATAGTTGAATTATATTTTTTTTTTACAATTTCTATAAATTCTTCACAAGCATCTAGTGCATATATATTTTGTTTATTAAAACCTTTTTGTAATGCATAATCTAAATTTCTACCATTACCACATCCAATTTCTATTATTGTTTTATCTTTTTCACAATTATTTATAAATAATTTTATGCAATTCCAAACATATGCTCTTGTTTTTGAAAAATCATTTGCTATTATATTATATGCTTC
>VFQS010001727.1_pt1 | contig 19308 bp, 21 predicted proteins | sample 3512361 | NCBI WGS metagenome assembly VFQS01 (sample SAMN10412375, study PRJNA504923) | tailings metagenome | isolation source: Relicate 1 Philex TSF3 active mining | place: Philippines
CAAAAAATAAAGCAAAAGAGACTTAAAAGGTCTCTTTTTTTATGCATTTATATTTGGTATTGTAGAGCTTTAATTGTATTCAGCCTCACTAAAAAATCAAAACTATTTACAATTAAACTAATAGTTATGTAATTCCAGTTTATAATGATAACGTGGTTTTAATCCTTATAAAAAAATGATAAAGATGGCTACTAAAAAGTTTTTTTTAATTTATAAATCAAAGTATTTACAACCGTTAATTTTTTACTATACCACTTTTAAAGGAGCCAAATGTGTGATCTTTTGAGTGAAAGATGAAGTCTTTGAATATTAAGCATCAACAAAATTGACTCCTTTTTAATTAATTTAGAATATATAAACAGTATTATTGATTCAAAACGTAATAAAGAGTTACTTGAAAAAGATTCTGATTTTTGTCAGTATTGAATTTTAACACATTTTGTTCAGATTTAGGTTGAATCAAAAACGGATTGAAATCAGCTGAAATTTCATTTCTTTCGCTTGAATTAGCATCTATAACCCAAATTTGCATTGTCCACATTTCATTTGTGAAATGAAAATTATCATTAAACTCAAAATTTGAGAAATATTCTAGACTTGTGGTTGTAGAAACATACTTAACGCCATCGTCATTTTTCTTAAACAATTTTATAAATACTTTATTGTCAGGAACACCAAATAACGAGTACGGCATAATAATAGAAGATCTTTTAACATATCTATATAAACAAGAGTTATCTTCTTTAGTAGCAGTTGAATCATAATTATCAGAATTAATATCTTTACAACCTTCAATAGTACATGAAGCAAATAATGTTAAAATAATAAAAATTGAAAACAGTTTTTTAATCATAATTTATTTTATTAAAAATTAGAACATTTATAATTGACTATAAATCTAACATTTATCAATTTTTGTAATCGTAGTTTACGACCTGTAAACTGAAAATGCAATGAATCTTTAAAAACACCTCGTAAGAATCAAATTTCCCTAACTTTCGTATAACTAAATACTGATAAAAAATGCGATTTAAACGAAATATTTTTTTTATAAAGTAGTTTGTATTTGTTTTTCTCTTCAGTCTAACAAACAAAATAACTTAAAGATGGTAAAAATACATAGATTAAGCCAAATTAAAAAACGAAAGTGGCTTAAAGTAGTGTAAAAAGTATAGATTAAGCCAAATTGGAGGGGTTTTGAAACAAAAAAAGAGGCCTTGTGAGCCTCTTCTATCATCGATTTTTATAATCTTATGCTTCTACTGAAGTAGAAACCAAACATTCTTGTAATTTTTCTACCATTTGTTTCGAACCAATGATGAATCCACAACGTTGGTGTAATTCAGTCGGTTTGATATCCAAGATGCGTTGCGTTCCGTCTGTTGCTAATCCTCCTGCTTGTTCAACGATAAACGCTAACGGATTACATTCATACAACAACCTCAAACGTCCTTTCGGCGCTGCAGGAGTAGTAGGGTAGAAGTAAATTCCTCCTTTGATTAAGTTTCGGTGAAAATCAGCAACTAATGAACCAATATAACGACCAGAATACGGTCTTCCTGTTTCTTTTTCAGTTCCTTGACAATATTCTACATATTTTCTATATCCTGGATGACAAACAGCGATGTTTCCTTCATTCATAGAATAAATACGTCCTGTTTCAGGAGTTTTCATATTAGGATGAGATAAACAAAATTCGCCAATGGTTGGATCTAATGTAAATCCATTCACTCCATTTCCGGTTGTATATACCAACATCGTAGAAGAACCATACAATACATAACCAGCAGCCACTTGTTTGTCACCCGGTTGTAACATATCTTCTAATGTTGCTTCAGTTCCAATAGGTGAAACACGGTGATAGATAGAAAAGATAGTACCAATCGATACATTTACATCAATGTTAGAAGAACCATCTAATGGATCAAACAACACAACATACTTTCCATTTTTAGAAGTCTCACTTTGGAAAGCTACGAACGTATCGTTTTCTTCCGAAGCAATTCCACATACTTCACCTCCTAATTGAAACATTTTAATAAATTGATTATCTGCTACGACATCCAATTTTTGTTGTTGTTCTCCTTGTACATTTACTTCTCCTTGCGCACCTAGAATGTTATCTACTAATCCAGCACGACGTACATCACGTGTTACAATTTTTGAAGCTACTGCAATATCATTTAATAAACGAGATAATTCACCTGAGGCACCTGGAAAATCAGATTGCCTCTTCATGATGAATTCGTTAAGTGTAGTAAGTTTTGACATGATTAATTAATAACTGTAAAATTCAAATATTTGTGTAAACACTCAGGAATCACGATACCTTCTGGTGTTTGGTGATTTTCTAATAATGCCGCTACGATACGAGGTAATGCTAAAGCACTTCCGTTTAAGGTATGACACAATTGTGTTTTTTTATCTTCTGTTTTAAATCGTAACTTCAAACGGTTTGCTTGGAAAGTATCAAAACGAGAACAAGAACTCACTTCTAACCATTTTTCCTGCGCTGCTGAATACACTTCAAAATCGTACGTCATGGCAGAAGCAAAACCAGTATCTCCTCCACATAAACGTAAAACACGGTAATGTAAACCTAATTTTGCTAACAACCCTTTTACGTGATTTACCATTTCTTCTAATGCCTTCGCAGTATTATTTGGATGCTCGATACGCACAATTTCCACCTTATCAAATTGGTGTAAACGATTCAATCCGCGAACATCTTTACCGTACGAACCAGCCTCACGACGGAAACATGGTGTATATCCAGTAAGTTTAATTGAAAAATCTTCACTTGGTAGTATAACATCACGATAGATATTAGTCAAAGGTACTTCTGCCGTAGGGATTAAATATAAATCATCTACCCCAATGTGATACATTTGACCTTCTTTATCAGGTAATTGACCTGTTCCGTATCCACTTGCTTCATTCACAACATGCGGCGGAATAAATTCTTCATACCCTGCTTTATCAGCTTCATCTAAAAAGAAAGAAATCAAAGCACGTTGCAATTTTGCTCCTTTTCCTTTGTAAATTGGAAAACCAGCACCCGTCACTTTAACTCCAGTTTCAAAATCAATTAAATCGTATTTTTTTGTCAACTCCCAGTGAGGTAAAGCCTCTCCTGAAAAGGTTGCTTTCGATCCAACTTCCTCAACTATTTCATTGTCTTGCTCGTTTTTACCTGCTTTTACCAATTCATTTGGCACGTTAGGTAGTTGATACATCAATTGTGTAATTTCATCTTCTAATTGTTGCACCACCGACTTCAAACCTCCTTCTTTTTCTTTTAAGGATGCTGTTTGTGCTTTTGCTTCGGTTGCCTCTGCTTGTTTACCTTGTTGGAATAATACCCCGATTTCTTTCGAAATACGATTCATCTCTGCAGCAATTGTTTCCAATTCGGTTTTATTTGCTCTCCATTCTTGATCTTTTGCCAAGATAGCATCTACTGTTTCAGTAGCGTCTAAATTTCTTTTTTTAAGTCCTTCAAGAACAGATTCCTTGTCAGTACGTAAACGTTGTATTTCAAGCATGAAATATTGATTTAATTTGTACGCGAATTTAATATATTTTGAGGGGAATTAATATGAAAATGAAAGTTTTTGTCTATTAAACACCATCCATTCAGTTTAAGTGGATTTTTTCCAATTCTTGTCATATTCTGTTATGGAGTCTATATAGACTATAAAAGCATAGAATGATTCAAAGTTGTTTGATGGTATCAAACGATTTTGTTTGTTTATATCAAACAGATTTGTATTTTTGTATCAAACAGATTTGTATTTTATCAACAAACATTATAAGATATGATTTTAGAAAGTACCATTGAAAGTGTGATTAATATACAGCAAACCAAAATTTTAAACAAAGATCATGGACTGTCACGTGAATTAAAACCAAATTATAAAAGTTTACAATCACATGCTTTAATTATTTCAGGAGTACGTCGCTGTGGAAAAAGCACATTGCTTCTGCAAATCATTGAATCACTAAATACAAAAGAAGAAATCCTTTTCTTAAATTTTGAAAATCCTCAATTATTTGATTTTAAGGTTCAAGATTTTTATAAACTAGATGCTATTATTGAACGAAAAAAGGCGGAAATTCTTTTTTTTGATGAACTCCAAATCGTTGATGGTTGGGAAAGTTATGTGAGACAGAAATTAGATGAAGGTTATAAAGTAATCATCACAGGTTCAAATGCTACTTTATTAAGTCAAGAATTAGGAACGAAATTAACAGGAAGACAAATTACGCAAGAACTATTTCCATTTTCTTACAAAGAATACTTAACATTTTTAAACAAAGAAAACAAACCTGAAAGCATCATTGATTATATGAATGATGGAGGATTTCCTGAATATTTAAAAACCAATGATACAGAGCAATTATATGCCTTATTTAATGATATTCTTTATCGCGACATCGTGACTAGAAATGGCATAAAAGACTCAAAATCAATTTATCGATTAGCGTTATATTTATTTTCAAATATCGGGAATAGAATCACAGCAACAAAATTAAAACAGCCTTTATCAATTGGTGCTACAAGTACAATTATGAGTTGGTTTTCATTTTTAGAAATGTCTTATTTAGTCTCTTTTGTACCGATGTACAGTACCTCAACCAAAGCACAATTAATAAATCCACGAAAAGTATATGCTATTGATTTAGGAATGGTACACTGTGTATCTACCAACCTTACAGAAGATCTAGGGAGAAAATTGGAAAATATGATTTTCTTGAATCTACGAACAAAATATAAGGAGATTTTCTATTTTGATATGCAAGGAGAATGTGATTTTGTATGTTTGAAAAACAATAAAATTGCAGAATGCATTCAAGTGTGTTATGAACTTAATCCTGATAATTTAGATCGAGAAATTCTTGGATTAACAAAAGCACTAAATCACTTTAACTTGGCAAAAGGAAAAATTATTACGTTGAATCAACATGATTCGTTCGAAAAAAATGGAATTCAAATTGAAGTGATCCCTGCAAATGAATATTTAACAAAATAAAAAAGGGCTGTAAAAACAGCCCTCAGAATTCATATAGATTCGTTAATTACGCTTCAGCTGACTCAAAAGGTACTACTGATACGAAAGAACGATTGTCTTTTTTCTTACGGAATTCTACAATACCATCAGTCAAAGCGTATAAAGTATGGTCTTTACCAATACCTACGTTTGTACCTGGGTGGTGTTGTGTACCTCTTTGACGAACGATAATGTTTCCTGCAATTGCAGCTTGTCCACCGAAGATTTTAACTCCCAAACGCTTGCTCGCAGATTCGCGACCGTTGTTTGAACTACCTACTCCTTTCTTGTGTGCCATTTCTTTAAAAATTTAGCTTCACTTACGTGAAAAATTAAGCTTTAATGTCTGAAATAGTGATCGATGTGAAAGATTGACGGTGACCGTTTTTCTTTCTGTATCCCTTTCTTCTTTTCTTACGGAAGATAATTACTTTATCTCCTTTAACGTGCTCGTTTACCGTAGCGGTAACCTTAGCTCCATTTATAGCTGGGGCGCCCAAAGAAATTTTACCTCCGTTATCTACTAAAAGCACTTTGTCAAACTCAACGTTTGCTCCTGCTTCAGCTGCTAAACGGTGTACAAAAATCTTTTGATCTTTTTGCACTTTGAATTGCTGCCCTGCTATCTCTACAACTGCGTACATATAGCTTTATTTAAATTATTCGAACGACAAAGATATATCTTTTTCGTGAACTTGATTAATACTTGATAAAAATATTTTTTGGCTCGGTAAAGAAACGCAATGCTTCTAATCCTCCTTCTCTTCCGACACCTGATGCTTTTACTCCTCCAAATGGTGTACGTAAATCACGCACCAACCATGAATTTACCCAAACAATACCCGATTGTGCTTGGTCTGAAAAACGGTGAGCACGTTGTAAATCAGAAGTCCACAATGTAGTTTGAAGTCCATACTGGGTTGAATTAGCCATTTGTAACGCTTCTTCTTCTGTGTCAAAAGGTGCAATCGTCACCACAGGTCCAAAAATTTCTTCCTGGTTTGTGCGACAATCGTACGACAATCCTTCAATTACTGTAGGTCTGATATAATATCCTTCTTCATAAGGTGCTGACAAAATCACTCTCTCTCCTCCCGTTAAAACCGTTCCTCCTTCTTCTTTCGCTAATTCAATGTATGATAAAATCTTTTCCATATGTGGTTTAGATACAACAGCACCTAAATTCGCTTTTGGATCTTCTGGATTGGAAACAATTGATTTTGCCGTTTTTTCTACGAAATCTTTTTTGAATTTCTCGTAAATAGAACGTTCAACCAAAATTCGGGAACCACACAAACAAATTTGTCCTTGATTGGCAAACGAAGAACGAATCGTAGTTTTTAACATCTCATCATAATCACAATCTGCGAAAATGACCACTGGGTTTTTTCCTCCTAATTCCAACGAAAGCTTCTTAAACATCGGAGCTGCTGTTCTAGCAATATATTCCCCGGTTTTTGTTCCTCCTGTAAATGAAATCGCTTTAATTTTTGGGTGTTTTACAATAGCATCCCCAACTTTGTGTCCTAAACCATGTAAGATATTCAATACTCCATCTGGTAAACCGGCTTCTTTGGCTACTTCGCCTAATAAAAAGGCAGTATAAGGAGTTATCTCAGAGGGTTTTGCTACAACACAGTTTCCTGCTGCTAAAGCAGGTGCAATTTTCCAAGAAAATAAATATAACGGTAAATTCCAAGGCGAAATACATCCTACAATCCCCATCGGTTTACGTAAAGTATAATTCAACCCCATTCCTTCCATGTAATGTGACTCAGAAGAAAAATGGATGATGGCAGTAGCGAAAAAATGAAAATTCGATACAGCACGAGGAATATCTACATGCGCTGCTAACGTTAAGGGTTTTCCATTGTCTTTAGATTCAGCCTGAACAAATTCATCCATACGTCTTTCAATTCCTTCAGACAAACGCACTAGAATTTTACTACGCTCTTCCACAGACATTTTAGACCAAATCGGAAATGCTTTTTCTGCCGCTTCTACTGCTGCTTCAACATCTCTTTCGTCTGAATCTGGGATTAGGGAATAAACTTTACCTGTTGCAGGTTCGAAATTGTCAATAAATTCATTTGAAACAGGGTTTTGATACGAACCGTTTATAAAGTTTTGTAATTTTTGCATGACCTGTATTATTTTGTGTAACCTAATATTTTTAAAAACTCATCTGCAGTTTGCTCTTGCGAGAAAAGTTCTGTTTTAATTTTTCCGTTTTCGTCACGTTTAATCAGTACGTGTTTTGGTTCTGGAATCAAACAGTGTTTCAATCCACCAAAACCACCAATGGTTTCTTGGTATGCACCGGTATTAAAGAATCCTATGTATAATGTTCTATGTTTGCTAAATTTAGGTAAATAAATAGCGTTAGAATGCTGTTCAGAATTATAGTAATCATCACTATCACAAGTCAATCCACCTAGTAGAACACGTTCATAATCATCATTCCATCGATTGATTGGTAACATAATAAATCGTTGATTGATCGCCCATGTATCCGGTAAGTTGGTCATGAAAGAAGAATCAATCATATTCCACTTTTCACGGTCATTTTGTTGCTTTTGGTGTAGTACGCTAAAAATAGCACCCCCACTTTCTCCCACAGTAAACGAGCCGAATTCAGTAAAAATATGTGGTTCTGGAATATCATTGTCAGAACAAACACGTTTCACCTGAGTCAAGATTTCTTTTACCATATAAGCATAATCGAAATCAAACTGCAAGGACTTTTTAATTGGAAATCCTCCACCAATGTTTAGCGAATCCAATTCCGGACACACTTTTTTCAAGTCGCAATAAACACGTAATAATTTAGTTAACTCGTTCCAATAATAGGCTGTATCATTAATCCCTGTATTGATGAAGAAATGTAACATTTTGATCTTCACCCTTGGGTTATTGAGTACGATGTTTTTATAAAGCGGAACAATTTCACGGTAACGCACACCCAAGCGAGAGGTGTAAAACTCGAATTTAGGTTCTTCTTCCGAAGCAATACGAATACCTATTTCAATGTCTTTTTCAACACCCTCTGTTGCTTGAATTAAATCAGAAACTTCTTGGATATTATCAACCACTGGAATCACTTTTAAGTCGGTTTCAGCAGTCAATCGCGCGATATTTTCTATGTATTTCTTTGGTTTGTACCCATTACAAATTATGTAACGACCTGGAGTTAATTTTCCAGAATCATACAGATTGCGAACGATATCAATATCGAAACCTGAAGAAGTTTCGATATGAACATCATTCTGCAAAACCTCATCCAATACGAAAGAAAAATGAGAACTTTTTGTACAGTAGGAATAATAATAATTTCCACCATAACCGATGTTATTCATCGCTTCACGGAACCAACCTTTAGCGCGTTGAATATTGAAAGATATTTGTGGTAAATAATTGAACTTTAATGGTGTACCGTATTGCTCAATCAAACGCATTAAATCTATCCCATGAAAAATCAATCGATCATCTTGCAAATTGAACTCATCCTGCGGAAAGTCAAAAGTCTGATCAATCAAATCAATGTACTTTGTTCTCATAACTTCAATTATAGGTTACAAATTTGCCCTAAATAAATGAGTTTAAAAAGTAAAAAAGAAAAATTAATCTACACTTTGTCTAATGCTTGATTGATGTCGGTAATTAAATCAGAATAATGTTCCACACCTACAGACAATCGGATTAGTTTTTCAGTAATATTCATTACTTGTTTATCTAGGGTAGGAACGTCCGCATGTGTCATCGTTTGAGGATGTTCTGCTAAACTTTCCGTTCCTCCTAAACTCACAGCTAACTTTATCAATTTCAAGTTATCTAAAAATGCGAACGCTTCCTTTTCTCCTCCTTTTACATCAAAGGAAATCATAGCGCCATTTGAAGAACATTGTTTATCAAGCAAAGCTTTGTCTTTCGGATCAGTTAAAAATCCTAGATAGTAAACCTTCTCAACCTTCGGATGATTTTGTAAAAATTCAGCTACTTCTTTCGCATTTCTTGCTTGTTCATCCATCCTTACTTTTAAGGTTTCTAAACTTCGCATCAACAACCAACCTGTCCAAGGTCCTGCCATATTTCCAAGAAAGGTACGTAGGCCTTTCACTCTACCCATCAATTCTTTAGAACCTAAACAAGCTCCTGCGATAACATCTGAATGACCACCAATGTATTTTGTTGCAGAATAGAGTACTAAATCAGCGCCATGCTTTAAAGGATGTTGCCATACTGGACCCATATAGGTATTGTCTACTGAAAGTACTACTGGTTTTTCAGTTGTTGTAAAATGGGCTTTGATTTCAGCACACATTTCAATATCAATTAGTGCATTAGTAGGGTTTGCTGGCGTTTCAATGTGTATCATTGTCAAACGATCCGCTCTTCCAGTTTTTATCACTTTTTCAATGATCTCTTCTTTTGAATCGGTAGCATAAAAACCAACTGACTCAATGTTCAATTTTTTTAGAAAATGATTGATAAAATGGTCTGTTCCACCGTAAACTGGTCGTGAGTAAAGCAATAAATCTCCAGGCGACATAAATTCTAACAAAGCAGTTGAAATCGCCGACATTCCACTTTCAAAAACCGCACAATCTTCTGCTTCGTCCCACAAACACAAACGATTTTCTAAAATTTCCAAATCTGGATTATTCAACCGACTGTAAATCAAGCCTAACTCTTCTCCATTTTCTTTTTCTCTCAACCCATAAGCTAACTCGAAAAAACGTTTTCCTTCCATAGCAGAATTGAAAACGAAAGTAGAAGTCTGAAAAATAGGACATTTAATTGCCCCTTCAGACAAAGAAGGTTTATAACCGTAGCTCATCATTAAGCTTTCTGGTCTCATTGATTTGTAATCCATTATATTCTTTATTTTTAATCAAATGTATTCTATTTAACTGTATTTATCTATAATAGAAGAAAATTATACTACGTTATTTATTTTTATTTCATTTTTATACTTTTATGGGAATTATTTTTATTCACGAATAGTAATCTATTCTACCATGGTACAACTTGACGTTTTAGATTTAAAGATTATCGAAATTTTGAAAGAAAATTCAAAATTGAGCTACAAAGAAATTGCGGATAAAATCGGCTTAAGCACAACCCCTACTTACGAACGAATTAAACGTTTGGAAAAAAACAACGTCATTCTCAAATATACCATTCAAGAGAATAAGATTTTGCTAGACAAGGGCATGAAAGTTTATTGTCAGGTATCGTTGAAAGGACACAACAAAGAATTGATTGAGTTATTTGAAAAAGAAGTAATTAAACTTAAAGAGGTAGTTACGCTTCATCACATCGCTGGAAATATGGATTATTTACTTTTTATTGAAACGAAAGATATCGAAACATACCATCACTTTTTACGTGAAAAGCTTGCTTCGATACCTAATATTGCGAATGTTCAATCTTCCTTTGTACTCAAATCATTGAAAAATTAGTCGAGCAAATTTTCAATGTTTTCAATCGGGCGACCAATAACAGCTCGATCACCTTTAATTATGATCGGTCTTTCGATTAATACTGGGTATTTAACGAAAGCTTCAATCCATTCATTGCTGCTTAATTCTCTGCCCTTAAATTCTGTTTTGTAAATTTCTTCTCCTTTTCGTACCAAGGCTTCAGGTTCAATTCCTAGTTTTTGAATAACTTCTTTGATTTGATCAGCGGTAGGTGGTGTTTTCAAATATTCAAAAACCTCGGCTTGTACATTTTTACCTTCTAATAAACAAACAGCATTTCTGCTTTTCGAACAACGATTGTTATGCCAAATAGTAATCATTCTAAACTTAATTAATTATTATTTTTCGGAAAGTTAATGAATGATTTTGAGTATCAAACAAATTTAAATAATAGATTCCCTTAGATAAAAGAGGTGAAATATTCACATGCGTTTCTTGAGAAGAAATGCTGCTTTCATATACTCTTCTTGCCTCTAAATCAGTAATTGTAAAAAATCCATTTTGTAAACCCTCTGTTTTTAAAACAAAATCCCCTGTACTTGGATTAGGGTAAATCTCAAAGTTATTTTCTTTTACCTCTGATAAAAAAGCAGTTTCAGAATGTACCTTTTTAATTTCTGCTTCACTCAAAGCTCTATTCCAAATTGCATAATCATCCAATTTACCCATAAAACTTTCTTCAGATTCTGTAGTAGCAATTTTTTTTGCTAAAGCACCAAAAACTAATTTAGTTAAAACTGAATCTGAATTAGTCGATACTTTAAATGATTTGTCTAACTTACCATTCAAATAAACTAAATAGTTAAATGTGTCTTTTTTAACTAATACATAATGATACCATTCATTCGTAGTCACTTCCAAAATTGACTCATTATCATTCTTTCCAAGAATATCCCAATCTCTTATATTTGGTTTTGAACCAATTGCTAAAGAAAATTTATTAGTGTAAATATTACCGAATGGATTATTCGAACCGTGAATTCCTATACCAATTCCATTATGCTCATCTGTATTTAGAAGAGTTTGCGAATCATTGTGATTATTAGGATTATTTAAACTATTGGTATTCATCCACATCGATATTGTATAATTAGGAGAACCAATATTAAAGAATTCATGATTAATTTCAATACGACTATCTTTCCCATTGAATTCAAAAGCCGAGTTCTCATTCCCGAATCTATCTTTTGTTGAGACAACATTGAATATATCGCCATGATATTTTTTGCTCGATATATCGTTTGCGTTATTGTCAAATGGCCAATATCCTATTAAACTATCTGTAGGAATATTGGAGGGAACTGATTGTGAGAACCCACTTAAATGTGAAACAAAAAATAAGCTTAAAGAAATGTAAATTTTTTTCATCGTTTTAAATTTTAATATTTTTAAAACGAATGTTACTTTTTTAGGTTGCCTAATTTTCGAAACTATTTTTCGAAAGCTTTAAATAAAAGGGTGATAAGTAAAAAATATAACTAACTACAAAAAGAGTTTTTATATAATAACTAATTCATCTTTTTCGCAAATTTTAGTCAATTCACACCTGCTAAAATCTATTACTATTTTAAGATCATCAGTAGTTTTAAACTACCCTTAAATTATTGAATACGTAAACAACAATTTTAATTAGCTTCTTCTTCTTTAGGTTCCAAATCATTCGTCACCTCTTCCTCCTTTTTTACCTCTTTTTCCTTTTTAATTTCTTTTTCTTTTTTAACTTCCTTCTCTTTCTTAGCCTCTTTTTTATCTTCTTTCTTTCCTTCTTTTTTAGTTTCTTTTTTAGCCTCTTTCTTTGATTCTTTATCAGAATCATCGTCACCCTCTTTTGTATCTTCTACCTCACCTTTAATACCTTTCAATTGGTTACTGATTTTAGTTAAGTGTGCTTTATTAATTACTTCTAACTCACTGACAGGAATAAAACCACGTTCGGTAATTGGGAACATATCATTCATTTCACCACTGTAGTAAAACTCAAAACACAAGCCTCCGAATGTATATACTTTCTTACCAACTTTAAACGATGAACCACCCGCCTCAGGATTTGCTTTGGGAACGCTTTTTTGATAACCTATGTTAAATAAAGTACCTAAAATCTCAGGACGTTTTGACAAATCATATCCTTTGCTTTCCCAATGAGCTTGATACTGGCGCAATAAAAATGCCGTGTACAAGTAAGAATAATAATGGTTACCTCCAGCAATTAGACGTTGAATCGTTTTGTGTCTGTGTGCTCTAATGCTATCATCAACTACATGTGGGAATCCATCATTTACATTCAAACAACGGTAAAAATAATCTCCTGGATAAAATGGACTTTTAGTATCTAATAAAGTACGTTCTATTCTCAAAGCAGTGTGCTCTAAGATACCTGTTACACCATATCCACGGTTAGTAGGCATCATAATTCTACTGAAAGGCATCACATATTGTTTAAATCTTTCTCTACCAGAATTAAACATACGTACTTGCTCTCCAACCAAACACATTACGATCAAACGTGACTCAACACCAGTAATTTTAGAAACAGAATCAATCGCTTTTTTGTCATTACGAACAACTTTACAGAAATCTCTCCATACTTTATAATTTGAGAATTCAAATAAGGATAAATTATCTTTTGATGCTTTGGATTCTAATTTGTTATATTCTTCGTTAAACTTTTTATTGTCCTTCAATAAAATCAATGTTGCGTCTAACATACGCGAAGCTATTTCAATACTTCCTGTTTTTGCGTAAGCTTCTTGAATTGTCTTTGCATCATTGGGTTGGTATTTAGCTAAAACACCGATACGTTGCATGATTAAACTCTCTTCTTTAGCAACATTCTCAGCATCAATCTTCATATCTTTCCCATACTTATCAGCTATTTGTTGAAAATATCGGTTGTTCACATCTACATTCCCCTTCTCATTAGTCCATTTAAATTTCACTGCCAAAGCTGTAAACATCAAAAACACAGATGTTACTGCAAGTATATGAATTACAGAAAAATACGTGTATTTAAAAAAACGCTTGAATTTTGATGTTTTTGGCTTTTCCATATTATTTTATATATACTTATTTCAAAAATTAAGGTGCAAATGTACGAAGAAACAAGTATTTACAAAGAAAAAAAAATTATAAAAAATCTTATAAATTATTCACAAATAAAAAACATTTGTGTATTTTGGTGTTCATAAACATAATTGTATAACATTTAAATATTTATAGTATGAATTTCAAAACATTACTTGTAGGATTAATCATTCCTTTTACATTAGTTACATCTTGTTCCAATGATGAAGAACAAAAAAGGTTACAAGCTTTGGAGGAAAGAGAACAAGCGCTTCGCGAAAAAGAAGCTGAATCAAAATTAGAGATTGAAAAATTAAAACTAGAAGAAGAAAATAAACGCCTTGAAGCAGAACGTTTAGCGATCGAGGAACAAAAAAGAAGAGAAAAAATGTTACGAAACGCAAAATTAGAAATGCGTTTTCCAGACTATACCAGAGCATTTGTATTTACAAAAAAAACCTACTTCCATACAAAGCCTGATCCTAGTACTGCATCTAACAGAAAGTTTTTAGTATCTGGCGACTTAATAACTGTAATTAAAACACAAAACGGATTTGGTTATGTAGAATACTACAACTACAATGCGGATAAAACAACTTCTGGATGGTTAGATCTTCAAGATCTTGCTTTACAAGATGATGTGACAAACTATTAATATTATAATAACCCCGGTAGAAATTTAACTATCGGGGTTTTTCTTTTTGTTATAACATCATAAGATTAATCTAACACTACTCTTACTTTTTAATGAATTTTGTGTTTTTTAAAACAAAATAAAATGCTTACAACAAATAATCTCTAATTACATCGACAAAATAAAGGGTAGGACTTTTGAGTAAATGTAAGGTTTCGATATACTAAACCTGACATTTTAGAATGTTTCTTTTGTTATATTGAGAGTGAAACAAGTGTGACGAAAAAACAGAATATCATACCTAACTCCAAAGATTTTGATTAAGTTTAATTTGCATAAGAAGAGATTATTATCTATCTAAAATAAATTTTTTGAAATCTAAAATAAAATAAATAACACTATAAATAAAGACTATAAAAATCGATTTATTGTAAAAATATGCTAGTTGAAAATTTAATTTAACTAATTCAATAAAAGCTCTACTTAGTCCGCAACCTAAACATTCTTGATTAAATATTTTTTTCCAAATACAGGGTAATAGAATGTCTATTTCGAAAATTAGTTTTAATACAAATGAAATATAAAGATATAAAAATATTATGTTAAGAATTAATCCTTTTGATTTGAAATATTGATAAATCATGATTTATTTTTAATATAATTTCCCTTTGAATCCTTAAATGAACCCACTATAATTAATATCAAATCAATTAAAACCCAAATACCACAACCGCCTAAAGTTAGAATTTGTAAAATACCAACTGTAATATGACCATTATAGAATCTATGTATTCCAAATACACCTAAAAACCAACACAACAAAAGAGTAATCAACCATTTGTTATCAGTTTCAAAATCATTTTTTTGAGGAATAAAAAACTGTCTTACTCCACAATTTGGACAAATTTCTGCTTTTATATTTATAATTGTTCCACATTCTGTACAAAACTTTTGATTTTCATTCTTCATTTTATTAATCTACTCAAATAATTCTATTTACTAAAAAAAGAGATTGATTTAGTATAAATCAATCTCTTAAAAATCAATATTATGCTAATGGTGTCCCATCTTTCATTTTTAGACTACCTGTTAAAATTCTAATAAAATCTACAAGTGTTAAGATACCACAACAACCTAAAGTTAGTAACATTAAAACCCCTACACCTGTATGACCCATCATAAACCTATGAATTCCAAGCCCTCCTAAAAAGAAGGCAATTATTGCCATTGTTGATTTTTTTTGTGTTTTTTGACTCATATATTTTTATGTAAAATTTACATCGCAGCTTTTGCAATTTTTGATAGAGCTTTCGTTACTCTAGCTGCTACAACAGGATCTGCAGCACAATCTTTTGAACTTTCCTGCATTTCTGAAGCTTTTTGCGTCATTTCTGAATACTCCGATAAAATTGTCATATCAGAAGGATTTGCTTTATATTTTTTCATAAACAATACATATTCATTTGCAAATTCCTCATAATCTGAACAAAACTGTTCACAATCGCTAGAACTGCTTGTTTCTGTATCATCAGATGATTTGGAAATATCATTATCTTCATCTCCCATTTTTTGATACTTTTCAATACGTTCCATAGTATTATTTTCATAATCTTTTAATTCTTTTTCTTGGCTCTTGCTGCCATTACAACTTGCTAATAAAGTGGATGCAATTAAAAATGCTCCAAACATTTTAATAATTTTTTTCATTCTTTAAACGTTAATAATATTTTACAAACATAGAATTATAGTTAATTATAATTAACACCAAGTTATTCTTATATTGAATAATTATTTCTAATTTTGAACTATTAATACATAATCTTTCTTTTATGATTCACCAACCAGAAATTAAAATAAAACAAATCAGAGAGTTAAAGAATGTGTCGCAAGAATTTATAGCAAATCAATTAGGACTTTCAATACGTGCGTATTCAAAAATAGAAACAGGCGAAACGCAATTGACCATCAATCGATTGAATGAAATTAGCAAAGCGTTGGGTGTTGACCCCATTGAAATTTTAGGCTTTGATGATAAACTAGTATTTAATAATTGCAAACAAGAAGGAAATTATAATACAATTGGACAAACACACAATGCTTTCCCAGAAAAACTGATGCAACAATATGAAAAAACGATTGCGGTATTGGAAGATGAAATTAAGTTGTTGAAGAGTTTGTTGGAGAGGTAATCAATCAATGTATTTCTGGAGTACTTTTTCCAATATGCATACATAATAGAATGGTACGTTTAATAAAGTAAATTTTTTGCCTTTTGGTGTTTGTACTTCTTCTTTCAAAAAAGATTTTGACCATATTCGTATTGCAATAGAGTGTGAGCATTCATCCATATACAGGTGTAAGGATTTTAATTTCCCAATTAGTCCCGATTTTACCTCTATTGGTATCAACATTCCTTTATAAGGAAAAACAAAATCAACTTCTGCCTGAGAACCTTCTTTATTTCGCCGCCAAAAATAATGTCGTTCTGATACATGGTAATTAAGAGCTAGTAGTTCTTGAGCTACTACTTGTTCTGCGATTTTACCTCTCCATGCATCTTGAATATCTTTCGATAAAAAAACTTCTTCCTGTAGACGTGCGGCAAAATTTACTAAACCAACATCTAATAGGATAAGCTTTGGCTTTTTCCGAAAATCTTGATTTAATGGAAATTTTGTTTCCATGATTGGGTATATTAGTTCTAACAATAAGGCTTTTTCTATTGTTTTAAAAGCAATGCTCATTTCTCGAGATTTAAAGCGACTTGCACCAAAATTCTCAAAACTAATTTGTTCACCTGCATATCCCCAAGCAGTGTCAATAATATGCCTTATTACTTTAGAAAGTGTATCCGAATTGGCATACTTTTCAATATCATCTTTATATGATTCAAGTAGCGATTCATAAATCTCAAACAAACCGATTATATCCTTATTGATACTATAGTTTGCAACGACAGCAGGCATACCTCCTACTAAAGTAAAGGTATTAAAATGTTTAATAATACGCTCATGAACTAAGTCTGCATTCAACTCTTCAATTAAATCACGATCATAATTTTCTCCTATACCTTCTAAAAATTCTAAAAATGAAATTGGATGTAACATACGATATTCTACCCTTCCAACAGGGAATGAAATCTTCTTTGTATCCATTAAGGTTTCAAGTAAAGAACCTGCTGCAACAACATAAATCGCAGGTATTTCTTCATAGAAGTAACGCAACATAGCAATTGCTTTCGGTGAAAATTGTATTTCATCTATAAACAATAAAGTAGAATGATTCGATTGTTTTTGTTTACAATGAAAATGAATCGCTCTAATTAACTGATGGATATCTTCATTTGTTTCAAATAGATTTCTATCAGCATGAATTTCTAAATTTAAAGACAAAAAAACAGCAAACTGAGATGAAAAATCGTGAATAACGGTTGTCTTTCCAACTTGTCTAGCTCCTCGTAGAATTAATGGCTTTCTGTCCGTTTTATTTTTCCATGCGTTTAACTCTGTAATTATCTTTCTATGTATCATTTAAAATAAAATTCAATTTGTAAATATAACAATTTGTAATAGAAAGACGGTTGTTTTTTAGATTTTTTGTAATAAAAAGACGGTTATTTTTTAAATTTTTTGTAATAAAAAGACGGTAAAATTATCAAAAAACTCAGCTTGACAATTTTAATTTAAGTTATTTTTGAATATTTTCACACTTATGTGTCAGACTGAACTTGTCGAACTGGTGTCAGGCTGAGCTTGTCGAAGCCTAGCCCACCAGCAACCCAAACAAGGTCGGATTGTTATTCAGGTATTCGTACGTGAAATGTAATTCTTTCAAGCGGTTACAAATACCATCGAAATCTTCTTTATGCTTTAATTCGATACCAACGACAACAGGTCCGCTTTCACGGCTGTTTTTCTTGGAAAATTGGAAATAAGTGATGTCATCTTCAGGTCCTAACACTTGGTTTACAAACGCTTTTAAGGCCCCTGGACGTTGTGGAAATTGAATCATAAAATAATGCTTCAACCCTTCATAAACCAACGAACGTTCTTTAATTTCTTCGGTACGCGTAATGTCGTTGTTACTTCCAGAAACAATGCATACTACATTTTTCCCTTTGATTTCTTCTTTGTAAAAATCAAGCGTGGAAATGGTCAATGCTCCTGCTGGCTCAACTACCATTGCTTCTTCGTTATACAAACTCAAAATAGTACTACATACTTTTCCTTCCGGGATCGTAACTACCTCTCTTAATTTGTCTTTACAAATTTCAAAGGTTAAGTCACCAACTCGTTTCACCGCCGCACCATCGACAAATTTATCAATGTGATCCAATGTAGTGTTCACTCCATTTGCAATCGATGTTTTCATAGAAGGTGCTCCTTCTGGTTCTACTCCTATTATAATCGTATTTGGACTTAATGCTTTAAATACCGTTGTAACACCAGCAACAAGACCTCCTCCTCCTATTGGAACGAAAAGATAATCGATTGGTACATCTGCACTCGCTAAAATTTCTAAAGCGACTGTTCCCTGTCCAGCAATCACCATCGGGTCATCAAATGGATGAATGAAGGTTAATCCGTTTGCTTGGCCAAAAGCCTGTGCTTCATTGTAAGAATCATCAAACGTATCTCCTGCCAACACAATCGTCACCATTGATTTCCCAAACAACTCTACTTGTCTGATTTTTTGCTTTGGAGTAGTCGAAGGCATATAGATCGTACCTTTGATTCCTAATTGCATACACGAATAGGCAACTCCCTGTGCATGGTTACCAGCACTTGCACATACAATTCCTTTCGCTTTCTGTTCATCTGTTAAGTTGTACATTTTGTTATATGCACCACGTAATTTATATGAACGAACCAACTGTAAGTCCTCGCGTTTCAATAAAACATTTGCTTGAAATTTTTCAGACAATGTCATACTGCGCATCAAAGGAGTGACATAAGCAACGCCTTCTAATACTTCTTTCGCTTGTTGTATGTTTTGTAGTGTGACCATTTTGGGAGATTATGAATGATGAGTTATGGATTATGATTTAACCCATAACTCATAAATTCTAATTTATAATTCG
>VFQS010001728.1_pt1 | contig 19274 bp, 17 predicted proteins | sample 3512361 | NCBI WGS metagenome assembly VFQS01 (sample SAMN10412375, study PRJNA504923) | tailings metagenome | isolation source: Relicate 1 Philex TSF3 active mining | place: Philippines
TGCCACGCCGGCGTGCAGTGGCACCGTCTCGCCACGCCGCAAACGGGGGAGTATTCGGGCCTCGCCTACGCGCGCAGCGACGCGCACACCAAGAACGGCGCGCTCTCGATGATCGTCGAAGTGCAAGGCGAAAACTTCCGCCTTGTCGTGCGCGGCGCGGCACGCGGCGATCTCGTGCGCGTGATGATGGGCGATGCGCTGCTCATCGACGCCAATCGCCGCGCCTACGATGCGCGCCGCCTCCGATTCTCGGCGGGCCGCCACGTGCAGGGCGACCTGCGCGAGGTCACTGTGCACGCCACCGCGCCGTCGCGCGCGCTGTGGCACCGCGCCGCCAACCGCATCCACCGCGTAGTTGATCGTGGTTCGCGCACGATGAGCCGCGATGACGCCTCGCTCGTGCGCGGTCTCGTGCTCGGCGACGAATCGCGCCAGCCGCCGCGTATGACCGAGGCGTTCCGTGCCGCGGGCCTCGGCCACTTGCTCGCCGTGTCGGGGCAGAACGTCGCGATCTTGCTCGCCGCTCTCACGCCTGCACTGCGCCGGCTCTCGCGCTGGCCGCGGCTCGCCGCAGCGCTCGGCATCGTGGCGTCGTTTGCGCTCGTCACACGGTTGGAGTCGAGCGTGGTGCGCGCAGGGGTGATGGCCGGCATCGTGCAAGTGGCGTACGCAATTGGTCGCGATGTGGCACCGCTGCGGGCGTTGTGCCTCACGGTCACGGCGATGGTGGTGATGGATCCGCTCGCGGTGTGGTCGATCGGTTTCGTCTTGTCGGTCGCCGCCACCGCTGGTCTCGTCGTCATCACGCCGCTCCTCGGATCGGGCATCGTGGCCGCCACCGCGTCGGCGCAGATCGCGGTCGCGCCGTTCGTCGTGCTCTGGTTTCGCTCGATGCCCGTCGTCGCGCTCGCCACCAACGTGCTCGCTGTGCCTGTCGCTTCGGCAGTCATGATGGTGGCGCCGCCGCTCCTGCTCGTTGCCGCGTTCTTGCCCGACGCGCTTGCCGCGTGGTGCGTGGCGCCGGTTGCGGCGGCCGTGCGGTTCTTGTGGTGGGTGGCGGAGTGGGGCCTGCGCCTCTCGTTACCCGCGTGGGTGAACCTCACTGCGTGGGCGCTCGTCGCCGCCGTCATCGTCGGCGCGGTGGTTCGTGGCGCACACCACCCTCGTGCGAGGCTGTGAGGGTGCCTGCCTACCTGATCACCGGCGACGACGAGCGGCTCATCTCTGCGCGGCTCTCGTCGCTGGTCGACGAGCTCATCGGCGATGCCGACCGGGTGTCGGTGTACGAGTCGTATGACTTCGCCGTCGTGCAAGCCGACGACCGCGAAGCCGCGGTGGCGCAAGTGGTCAACGCCGCACAAACGCAGTCGCTCTTCGCCGACTTCCGCGTGGTGGTGGCGCGCAACGTGAACACCACGCCGCTCGACGTCTCGCCGCTCGTCGAGTACCTGAAGTCGCCGGCCGAGCAGTGCCATCTCGTGATGACCGCGAGCGGTCGCGTACCCAAGGCGCTCTCCGACGCGCTGAAGAAGGCGGGCGCCGCCGATTTCGCCACCACGCCGCCGTCGAAGCGGCGCGAACTCACCGAGTGGTACAAGCAACAGTTCGTCGAGGCGGGCCTCAAGATCGACGCGGTGGCGCTCGAAGAAGTGGCGGAGTGGCTCGGCCAAGACTCCGCGCGCCTCCCCGGCCTGCTGGACGTGCTCGCCTCAACCTACGGGCACAAGCAGCGCCTCACGTACGACGACGTCAGCCCGTTCTTGGGCGACGCGGGGCACGTGCAGCCGTGGGATCTCACCGACGCCATCGACACGGGCGACACCGCAAACGCACTCTTCATGTTGCGGCGCATGACGGCCAGTGGAGAGTTTCATCCGTTCCAGGTGCTCTCGATTTTGCACAACCACTATGTGAAGGTGATGCGACTCGACGGTTCGGGTGCGGGCGACCCGGTCGCGGCGATGAATTTCATCGGGTCACGCAGCGAGTTCCAAGGCCGCAAATACCTCGAGTTGTCGCGCACGCTCGGGTCGAAAAAGACATTCGATGCCGTCGCCTTGCTGGCGCGCGCCGATCGTGCGCTGCGCGGCGCGACCGGGTTGGAGAACGACGTGGTGCTCGAGGTGCTGGTGGCGCGGCTCAGTCGGCTGTTGCCGCCGCGCCCGAAAGCCAAGCCGAAGTGGGCGGGCGCACGGCGCGCCTAGCGCGACTACGAGTTCGGGCGCGCGGCGCGCCGAGTGCGGCGTTATTTCTTGGCGGCGTTCGCCTGGCGCATGAGGCGGCTCTTTCGGCGCGCGGCCTGCTTGGGGTGAATGACCCCTTTGGCGGCGGCCATGTCGAGGCGCTTCACGGCGAGTCGGAGTGCTTCGGCGTTCTCGGGTGTGCCGTGTGACTCACGCACGGCCTTCACGCGGCTGCGCAGTTCGCTCTTGACGGCTTTGTTGCGCTCGGTGCGCTTCGCGTTGGTGATGACGCGCTTCTTCTGACTCTTGATGTTTGCCATGGGTCGCTCACGCTACCAGCGCCATCGGTAGAATTTCCGCAGGTTTCGGCTCGTTCTCGGCGGGTCGCCGCCCGCCCCTCATGGAACAGTCCCGCATCCGCAACTTCTCGATCATTGCCCACATCGACCACGGCAAGTCGACGCTGAGCGACCGCATCCTCGAGCTCACCAAGGCCGTCGACGCGCGCGAAATGCGCGAGCAGTACCTCGATTCGATGGATTTGGAGCGTGAGCGCGGCATCACCATCAAGGCCCAGAACGTGCGCGTGGAGTGGAAGGGCCACACCCTGCACCTCATCGACACCCCCGGCCACGTCGACTTCGGCTACGAGGTCAGCCGGTCGCTCGCCGCGTGCGAGGGCGTGGTGCTCGTGGTCGACGCCGCGCAGGGCATCGAGGCCCAGACGCTCGCCAACTGCTATCTCGCGCTGGAGAACGACCTCGAGATCGTCGCCGCGCTGAACAAGATCGACCTTCCTGCCGCCGACCCCGATCGTTTCGCGATGGAGATCGAGAAGGTGCTCGGCATCCGCGCAGAAGACATCTTGCGCATTTCCGCCAAGACCGGTGAGGGCGTGCCCGAGTTGCTCGACGCGGTGGTCGCGCGCATTCCGGCCCCCGCAGGCGACCCCGATGCGCCGTTGCAAGCGCTCATCTTCGATAGTCAATACGACCAGTACCGCGGCGTCGTGTCGAGCGTGCGCGTGATGAACGGCCGCATGCGCAAGCGCGACAAGTTGCTCTTCATGCAGGCCGCCGCCGAGCACGAGGCGATCGAGATCGGCGCGCGCCGCCCGACCACGCAAGAAGTCGCCGAGCTCGGCACTGGGGAAGTGGGTTATCTCATCGCCGGAGTCAAAGACGTCGGCGAGGCGCGCTCGGGTGAGACCGTCACGCACGTCGCGCATCCGGCCGCCGCCGCGCTCGAGGGTTACCGCGATCCCAAGCCGATGGTGTTCTGCGGTCTCTTCCCGATCGACGCCGACGACTTCGAGGTGCTGCGCGAGAGCCTGCAGAAACTCAAGCTCAACGACGCATCCATTTCGTACGCGCCCGAGTCGTCGGGTGCGCTCGGCTTCGGTTTCCGCTGCGGCTTCCTCGGGCTCTTGCACATGGAGATCGTCAAGGAGCGTCTCGAGCGCGAGTTCAACTTGGCGCTCATCGCGACGGCTCCGTCGGTGCAGTACCGCGTGCTGCGCACCGACGGCGAGGTGGAGATCGTCGAGAATCCGAGTGAGATGCCCGCCGTCGTCAACATCGACACGATCGAAGAGCCGTTCTTCAAGATCAGCATCATCACCCCGAAGGATTACACCGGGGCACTCATGGAACTGTGCCAGACGCGCCGCGGCGAGATGACCAAGCTCGAGTACCTCTCGCCCGAGCGCGTGGAAATGCAATACTTCGTGCCGCTCGCCGAAGTGGTAGTCGATTTCTTCGACCAGTTGAAGAGCCGCTCGCAGGGCTACGCGAGCCTCGACTACGAATTGCACGGCTACCGCACGAGCGACCTCGTGCGGGTCGACATCTTGCTCAACGGCGTGCCTGCCGACGCGTTCAGCACCATCGTGCACCGCGACAAGGCGTACGACTACGGCAAGCGCATGTGCGAGAAGTTGAAAGACCTCATCCCGCGCCAGATGTTCGACATCCCCATCCAGGCGGCGATCGGCGGCAAGATCATCTCGCGCGAGACGGTGAAGGCCAAGCGCAAAGACGTGCTCGCCAAGTGCTACGGCGGCGACATCTCGCGCAAGCGCAAACTGCTCGAGAAACAGAAGGAAGGCAAGAAGAAGATGAAGGCGATCGGGCGCGTCGAGGTGCCCGGCGACGTGTTCATCTCTGCGTTGAAGCTTGATGGCTGACACGACGGCCGCGCCATCGGTCGACGGCTCCGGCGACGCCGCCGCGGCGACCGGCATGTTCCGTTCGCTCACCAATTTCAATGCGCGGCTGTATTTCTCCGGCCTGCTGCTCTCCACGATCGGTTCGTGGCTGCAACTCACCGCCACGTCATACCTCGTGTATCGCCTGACGGGCAAGGCCTCCGATCTCGGATACAACGTCGCGTTTCAGTTCTTGCCGATGCTGCTCTTGGGCACCTGGGCCGGCGCGTTCGCCGACCGATTCGACCGCCGCACCATCATGCTGTGCACGCAGGTGCTGCTCGCACTGCAGGCGTTCGCGCTCGGCGTGCTCGACCTGACCGGCAACATCTCGCTGCCGGTGGTGTGGGGATTGTCGCTGTTTCTCGGCATCGTCGGCGCGATGGATAATCCGGCGCGCCGCGGACTCATCACCGAGCTCGTGCCGCAGTCGCAGTTGAGCAACGCGATGTCGATGAACACCACGGTCATGACCGGCTCGCGCGTGTTCGGCGCGGCGCTCGCGGCCGTGCTCGTCGGGCCGCTGGGAACCGGATGGCTCTTCATCGCCAACGGCGTGTCGTACGCGGCGATGATCTACGGCATCGTCGGGTTGCGCAAGGCGGAGATGGTGCCGGCGGTCAAGCGACCCGCCGGCGGTTCGCCCGTGCGCGATGTGCTGCGATACGTCCGCTCGAATCGGCGGTTGTCGTCGATGTTCTTCGTGTACGTCGTGGTCAGCACGTTCGCGTTCAACTACAGCGTCGTCTTCCCGAAGCTGGCCGACGTCAACTGGGGCAGCGACGACGCATTCGGCTGGCTGATGACCGTCACCGGCATCGGCAGCATCGTCGGCTCGCTCATCACCGCACGATTCCCGCGCGTGTCGCTGCGCTGGCTAGTGATCAACGTCGCCGTGCTGGGCATCAGCAACATCGCAGTGGCGTGGGCACCGAATCTGTTTTTGGCGTACCTGTTGTGCCTGCCGCTCGGTTTCGGTGGTGCGGCGATGATCGCTTCGGGCAACGCCATCAGCCAGCAAGAGTCGCCGCCCGACATGCGCGGCCGCCTGCTCGCGCTCACCGCAGTGGCGTTCTTGGGCAGCACGCCCATCGGCGGCCCGATCACCGGTCTCATCGCCGACTATGTGTCGCTCGAGTGGTCGATGGCCTACGGCGGAGTCTCGTGCCTGGCCTGCGTCGCGCTGCTCGCGTGGTGGTGGCGCTAGGTTCGGCGCGATGCCCGCAGCCATCATCTGGTTCCGCCGCGACTTGCGGCTCGCTGATCATCCGGCGCTGGCAGCCGCACTCGCGCACGGCACCACCACGCCGCTCTTCGTGCTCGACCCGCTCTTCGTCGCGCGCTCGGGTGCAGCGCGGCTCGCGTTCTTGTATCGCAGCATCCGCGCGCTCGACGCCACGATGAACCGGGCAATCGTCGTGCGCCACGGCGACCCGCTCGACATCGTGCCGCGATTTGCGAAGGAAGTCGGCGCCGACTGCGTGTTCGTCAGCGAAGATTTCGGGCCCTACGGTGTGCGCCGCGACAACGAAGTGCAGCAGCGTCTCGCGGCACAAGGCGTGCGGCTTGAGCGCGTCGGCTCGCCGTATGCCGTGAACCCTGGCGTCGTGCGCAAGCCCGACGGCACGCCGTACGCCGTGTTCACGCCGTTCTCGAAGGGCTGGCTGGCGCGCGGCTGGCAGCAACCGATTGCGGCACCGAACAACATGAACTTGCGCGGCGCGCCCGACGTGAAGTGCGATGGCATTCCCGCCGACCCCGAGCTTGTCGCGAAGTTGCCGACGGCCGGCGAAGAAGCCGCATGGGCGCGCTGGGAACACTTTGCTGCCGACGCGCTCAGCCGTTACAAAGACGAGCGCAACAATCCCGATCGTGACGGCTGCAGCATGATGTCGCCATACCTGCGCTTCGGCATCGTGCATCCGCGCCAGTTGCTCGCCGAGTTGCGCCCCGACAAGCACCACGATCACTACCGCAGCGAGTTGTGCTGGCGCGAGTTCTACGCCGACGTGCTGCATCACCAGCCGCACACCGCGTGGGAGAACCTGCAGCCCAAGATGGCGGCGATGCCCGTCGACACCGACGCGCGCGCGAAGGAGAAATTCGCCGCGTGGTGCGCCGGACGCACTGGGTATCCGATCGTCGATGCCGGCATGCGACAGTTGCTCGCCACTGGCTGGATGCACAACCGCGTGCGGATGATCGTGGCGAGTTTCCTCGTGAAAGACCTGCACCTGCCGTGGCAGTGGGGCGCGAAGTTCTTCATGCAGCATCTCGTCGACGGCGACATCGCGAGCAACAACCACGGCTGGCAGTGGACTGCCGGCACCGGCACCGACGCCGCGCCGTACTTCCGCATCTTCAACCCGGCGATGCAAGCCGAGAAGTTCGACCCGAACGGTGCGTACGTGCGCGAATGGTTGCCCGAGTTGGCGAGTGTGCCCGACAAGTTCGTGCACGTGCCGCACGAGAGCCCGACCGGTGTGCCGAGCGGATACGTGGCGCCGATCGTGAATCATCATGAAGAGCGCGACGAGGCGCTGCGCAGATACAAAGTGGTGACCGGCAAGTAGCTCAGCGCGACGTTGCCCGTGCGGCGCTCGGCGCGACTCGCAACGCTCGTCTCAGTAGCCTGAACGAGAACGACCATGGCAACAAGTGGTGTCGACGACCGCCGAATCGCGATCTTGCGCGCGGTGATCGAGCATTATGTGTCGACCGGGCAGCCCGTCGGCTCGGGCCACGTGGCGGCGATGAAGGGCATCAGCGTGTCGGCGGCCACGATCCGCAACGACATGGCCGCGCTCGAAGCCGAGGGTTTCCTCGCCCAGCCGCACACCTCGGCGGGTCGCGTGCCGACCGACAAGGGATACCGGCTCTATGTAGACCACCTCACCACGACCGACGTCGCGCAGGCAGGGCGGCTCGACGCGATCAGCCGCCAGCGTCTCGGTGATTTCTTCGACACCGCGCACGTGCGCCTCGAAGACACGCTGCACCGCACGTCGCTGCTGCTCGCCAAGCTCACCAACCACACCGCGGTGGTCACCGGGCCGAGCGTGGCCGAGGCCGTGGTGCGCTCTGCGCAGATCGTGGCTCTGTCTGATCGCATCGGCACGGTGGTCGCCGTCTTGTCGAATGGCGATATTGAGAACGAGCAGATTGAGTTCGCCGCGCGCCCGAGCGACGTGCAGATTGCACTGGCAAATGCGCGGCTCAACGACGTGCTCGCCGGCCGCGCGCTGAGCGGTGTTTCGCACACCCCGCAGACGGGTGCGAGCGTCGACATCGAAGTGGAGTCGCTCGTCGGAAAGGCTGTCGGGGTGCTCGCCGGCGGTCGCGGCCGCGACAGCGTGTTCGTCGGAGGCACGGCGAGTCTCACCACGGCGTTCGACGCGGTCGAAGTGGTGCGTTCGGTGTTGGAGACCCTCGAGCAGCAGTACGTCGTCGTATCGCTGGTGCGCGACATGTTGTCGCGCGGCGTCAGCGTCGCCATCGGAGCAGAGACCGGTGTCGAGCCGCTCAGCGCATGCTCGGTGGTGCTCGCCCCTGTGGTGCGCGACGGCGAGACGGTGGGCAGCGTCGGCGTGCTCGGCCCGACGCGCATGAATTATCCGGCTGCGCTCGCCACCGTGGAGGTCGTGAGCGACCGCCTGTCGCGCCGACTCACCGAAGGCTGAGCCGCAGATGGCGCAAGACTTCTACCAGTTGCTCGGCGTCGCGCGCGATGCGTCAGCAGACGAGATCAAGAAGGCGTACCGCAAACTCGCGCGCGAACTGCATCCCGACAAGAACCCCGGCAACAAAGAAGCCGAGGAACGCTTCAAGCAGGTCTCGCGCGCCTACGAAGTGTTGAGCGATGATCAGAAACGCGCGCAGTACGACCGCTTCGGTGAGGCGGGCATGAGCGGAGGTGGCGGCGGCGATCCGTTTGCCGGCGGGTTCGGCGACATCATCGACGCGTTCTTCGGCGGCGGCTCGCCGTTCGGCGGAGGAGCAGGTCGCTCGGGCCCGTCGGGTCCGCCGCGCGGGCAAGATCTCGAGGTCGTGCTTGACGTGTCGTTCGTCGACGCGGTGTTCGGTTCGCAACAAGAAGTGCGCGTGCGTTCGGCGGTCGTGTGCGAAGACTGCGGCGGCTCGGGCGCGGCGCGCGGCACGTCGCCTACCACCTGCCCCGATTGTCGCGGCGCCGGTCAAGTGCGCCGCGTGCGACAAAGCATGCTCGGCCAAATGGTCACGACCAATGCATGCGCGCGCTGCAGCGGCACGGGCGAGATCATCTCCACGCCGTGCGTGTCGTGCCGCGGCGAAGGACGCAAAATCAAAGAAGTCACGCTCACCGTCGAGGTGCCCGCCGGCATCGACACCGGCCAGACGCTGCGTCTCACCGGTCGCGGTGCAGTCGGCCCGCGCGGCGGTGGCGCGGGTGATTTGTACGTGCACCTGCGGGTGGCCGCGCACGACCGGTGGCGGCGCGAAGAAGACGACCTCGTCACCGACGTGCCGGTGTCGTTGGCGCAGGCCGCGCTCGGCACCGAGATGGATCTCGAGACGCTCGACGGCCCGGAACATCTCGTCATCCCCGCCGGCGTGCAGCACGGGCACGAGTTCGTGTTGCGCGGCAGGGGAGTCCCGCGGCTCACCTCGGGCGGCCGTTCGCGCGGCCGCGGCAATCTTCGCGCGCGGGTGATGGTGGAGGTGCCGACCAAACTGAGCGGAGAAGAGCGCGAGTTGCTGCGCCGCTTCGCCGAGTTGCGCGGCGAGACGGTGAACGACGACGGTCTCGTCGCCAAGATCAAGTCGGCGTTCTCGTGACCCGCGGCGCGCCAGCCACATGAACCCCGCGCTGCGCGACTCCGCTGCGCACGTCTTTGTCGACGATCTCGCGGCACCCATGCTCAGCGACGCAGACCTTCACCATCTGTCGAACGTGTTGCGCTTGCGCGACGGTGAGTCGGTGAGTGTGTCCGACGGCGTGGGTAGCTGGCGCATGTGCGAGTGGCGTGACGAGGCTCTGCACATTGCCGGCGACATCGCCACCGTTGCCTCGCCGTCGCCGCGCATCGGCGTGGCGTTCGTGCCGGTCAAGGGCGATCGCAGCGAGTGGACGGTGCAGAAACTCACCGAGATCGGCGTCGACGACATCATGGTGCTCGCCCCGACGCGACGCTCGGTGGTGCGCTGGTCGAATATTGACAAACAACTCGACAAGCTGCGTGTCGTGGCGCGCGAGGCGGCGATGCAATCGCGGCGCACGCATCTGCCGACGGTGACCGGCCTCGTGCTGCTCGCCGACGCGCTGACCCGCCCTGGTGCGGTGGTGGCCGACCCGCTCGGCGCCGAACTCGCGGGCGGCCCGCTTCCGGCACTCGTCGTCGTCGGACCCGAAGGCGGCTTCGACCCCGAAGAACTTCCTGCAGCGGTCGCGCGCGTGACCCTCGGTGGCACGATCTTGCGCGCCGAGACTGCCACACTGGTGTCTGCGACGTTGTTGGTGGCGCAGCGCCACGTTCACGCCGCGAGCACACGATGACCGAGCGCAACCCAGATCACGCCCCGGACCTCGACGGTGACGGCGCGTCGAGCCCGTACGCGCGCCTGGTGGGCGAGCGCCTGCGCTCCATCCGACTGCAAAAGAACATGTCGCTCGGCGACGTCGAGCAACGCAGCGCGCAGGAGTTCAAGGCGTCGGTGCTCGGTGCGTACGAGCGCGGCGAGCGCGCGATTTCTGTGCCGCGTCTCGAGCGACTCGCGAAGTTCTACGACGTCGGCATCGACCAACTGCTGCCGCGCGATCCGCAGCGAGTGGAGGTCGGCTCAGCGGCACCTCAGGGAAAACTGCGCATCGATGTGGCGAAACTGAGCCAGATGAAAGGCGCACAGTTCTCGATGCTCGAGAAGTTCTTGCGGATGATTCAGATTCAGCGCCAGGACTTCAACGGCAAGGTCATCACCGTGCGCGCGCACGACATTCGCGCCATCGCCGTGATGCTCGACGTCGCGGTCGACGAGGTGCCGGCTCGGCTGGCGAGTCTTGGGTTGGTGTTCGTGCCGCCCCAGCAGACCGCGTGAACCGCGACCGCCCTGCGACGACCGGCGCGCGCTGGTCAACACTCGCTTCGCCGAACGACATCGGCTTCGGTGTCTATGTGCACGTGCCGTTCTGTCGCCACAAGTGCGACTACTGCGCGTTCGCCACGTTCACCGACAAGTCGCATCTCGTCGAGCGTTATCTGCGTGCGCTGCGCACCGAGATCGAGCGTGCCGCGCCGTCGATGCCCGAGGCGTCCACCATCTTCGTCGGAGGTGGAACCCCGTCGCACGTCGATGCATCGTTGCTGGTGAGCGCGCTCGACGCGATTCCGCGCCGTAGCGACGCGGAGTTCACCGTGGAGTGCAACCCCGACGATGTGACTGTCGATCTGTTGCGCACGTACCGCTCGGTCGGCGTCAACCGTGTGAGTCTGGGCATGCAGTCGGCCAGCCCGCACGTGCTCGTGAGCCTCGGCCGCACGCACACCCCCGACAACGTCGCGCGCGCGGTCGACGCCATCGCTGCGTCGGGCATCAGCACGTTCAATCTCGACGTCATCTACGGCGGAGCGGGGGAGTCGCTCGACGACTGGCACGCCACGCTGCAGTCGGTGATCGCGCTCGGCGCCCCGCACGTGTCGGCGTACGGTCTCACCGTTGAGGCTGGCACGGCGCTCGCCGACGACGCCGCACGACATCCCGACGACGACGACCAAGCCGACAAATACGATGCAGCTGACGACGCGTTCGCAGTCGCGGGGCTCGCCAACTACGAGATCTCGAACTGGGCGCGAGCGGGGCATGAATGCCGCCACAACGCCGTGTATTGGAGCGGCGGCGACTACGCCGGCTTCGGCAGTGCGGCGCACGCGCACCGCGCCGGTCGTCGTTCGTGGAATGTGCGCACCCCCGATCGTTTCGTCGAACTCATCGAAGCGGGCCGCTCGGCCGAGTCGTCGCACGAGGTGCTCAACGACGCCACGCGCACGCTCGAACGTCTGCAGTTGCAGTTGCGCACGCGCGACGGCGTGCCGACTTCGGCGTTGGCTGCGAACGATGTCGACGAGATGGCCGAGTTGGTGCAGCGAGTCGCCGACCCGGCGCGCGGCGAGCGCCTCGTACTCACCCGCGCGGGTCGCCTGCTCGCCAACGAAGTGTCGCTGCGCCTGCGCGGATAGGCTGACGTTCGCTTTCGGGCGTGTAGCTCAGTTGGTTAGAGCGCCACCTTGACATGGTGGAGGTCCCCGGTTCGAGTCCGGTCACGCCCACCACTCTCTATTCGCCGGATTCCCGCGCAATCTGCTCGATAAAGCTCGCGAGATAGGCATCTTCTCGCGCCAAGGGGTAGGCGTCGAAGTATCTTCGCGCGACATCGTCGAACGACGAAAACTCCTCGCGTACGTGCGGCCACAACGCAACCATGTCCGCGACATCTCCCGGGTTCGCGCGGTCGAGCTTCATGAGAAACACCATGTGTAGCGGCACCCCCAGCAGCGTCAGTTGAGGTGACACGAAGATGTCGGCGCATGACTCGGTCTCGAGGGTGGCGGGCGTGAACGGCCGTGCATTGTGGTTGAGCCAGTTGATGGCCAGATCATGTTCGGCTGCGACTTCGGCAATCTTGGTTCGTATCGCTTCGTCGAGAAAAGTGAGCGAATCGACGTCGTGGGTCGACTCGCGCAATCCGTGCCATGCGAGCAGAGCGCCGCCGGCAATCACGAGTCGGTATTCAGTTCTTGATTTGTGAAGTCGCTCAGCGAGTTCTGCGACGAGTCCGCGAATTGTCGCGCCGTCGAGCGCCCGCTGCGTCGCCACGTAAGAGATGTGTGCGGAAGATTGCCGACTCGGAAATGTGTAATCCGCGCGCCATGAACTGCGGTGGCGCTTGGTCGCGATTGCGTTGCAGTATCCGCGGGGTGCCAAGGCTTTCCCACGGGGTGTCGAGCCCGGGTCGAGTCTTTGTCCATGCAGGGCGGCGGATACCGACGTCGTCGGCGCACTTCTCGGCGATCGCTGCCAAGAGGGAGTCGAAGAATCTCGACCCAGATCGTCGCGGTGCGGGAAGAATCGCCGCCCCAGTGAATTCAGGATGCAGGTGCACCTGGTCTGCAAACAGTCGCAGGGAAGTCCAATTGGGTTCGTGGCGGCCGTTGCGTTGCGTTCGCCATTCGCGCGTCAGATCGGCGAGTCGCACGATCGGCATGGGTCGTGGTGTCGCCGAGCCGAGGCTGCGGCCGGTCGCGCGCAACAGGCGCTGCATGGTGTCCCACCGCGGCTCTTCGTGACCATTCTCAATGCGAGACACTGTGGGATAGGAGATGCCTGCGAGCCGACCCAACTCGCGCACCGACAGCCCGAGGTCTGCGCGTGCCTCGCGAATCCATTTCGCCGGTGATTCGATCGTCGTCTGGCGTGTCTCCATAAGTGTTAGTGATAACTATAACAACGCGGTGAGGAGAAAGTCTCTACGAAGGTCGTGTCCGCTCGTGTCCGCTCGCGTCACACCCCGTGCGTAGGTTGTGGCGCACGATGACGACGCAGACCACCAAAGCCTCCCGCCCCACCCTCGAGCAACGCCGCCAGGCCGACATCGAGTCGGGGGTCATCAAGTTGAGCCCGTCGTCGCTCACGTTCCTCCACGACGAGTGCCCGGCGTGCTTCTGGCACCACTACAACGGCCGCCCGCGTCCGGCGACGGCGTTCCCCAAGGTGTTCGGCGCGCTCGACAACGCGCAAAAGGAGTTCTTCGTCGGCCGTTCGACGAAAGAAGTGAAGAAGTCGCTGCCCGCCGGCGTCATCCAACGCGGCAAACGCGTGAGGTCCGAGGCCGTCGCGCTGCCCGGCACTCGCTATCGGGTGCAGTTCGGCGGCGAGACCGACACGATCCTCAAGTTCTCGCGCGCCGGCTACGGCGTCTGCGACTTCAAGACCTCGACGCCAAGCGACGAAGCAGGCGCTCTGTATGGACGACAGTTGCACGCCTATGCGATCGCCCTCGAGCATCCCGCAGGCGACGGACTGGCGCTCGCGCCGGTGTCGCGACTCGGGCTCATCTGTTTTCCGCCTGAGGGGATGATCGAACTGCCCGAGGGCGATTCGGCGACCGGGTCGGGCCGCGCGCGTGCGTGCCACTACGCCTACCGCACCTCTGCGGTGTGGGTGGAAGTCGAACGTGACGACGAAGCCTTTCTGCACTTCGTCGCCGATGCCGTAAAGCTCATCACGCGACGCACGATGCCGCGGTCGTCACCGAACTGCGGCTGGTGCCGCTGGACGCGCATGACCGCCGGGCTGCTCGACCAGCCGCAGCAGCCAGCCGCCTAATCGTCGCTCGGCACCACGGCGCGCGGCGCGTATTGCCACATGTTGATGTGGTCGTGCACGCCCTCGCGGTGCGAGCCGATCAACTCGAAGCCGTCGGGCGGCGGTTCGTTCATGAACGCCGTCTGGATGATGAGCGGCCGCTCGAATCGCAGGGCTGCCGCCAGCGCGTCGTTCCACGTCGGGGCGATGTTCTTGTTGGAGTATTCGGCATATGTGCCGAACTCTCCGCGGTTCAAGTAGTACACGGGCTGGTTGTCGAGCAGTGCCGACACCGCGGCGCCGATCGCGTCCCAGTCGGCGATGATCGTGCAGCCGTTGCAAATCTCGCGAATCTGCGCGGCTGCCGGCGCACTGTTGGAATAGTCGCGGTCGGCATACACATCGCGGCCAGCTCCGTATCGTGACGCCGCGAGGTTGGCGAGCGCCATCAGCACGAGACCGCCGACACCGACGCAACGCAGCACCCGACTCGTACCCGCATCACTCGCGCAGGCATCGCTCGCACCGCGACTGCGGCCGCCCGCCCCACCAACCCCGCGTGCGAAGCACGTGGCGACGAACACCACCATGTAGGCGTTGCCGAAGTGCCACCAGTAGTCGCCGTAACCGTACGTGAGGTTGTAGAGCAGCATCGCGAGTGCTGCCGCGACGAACACGAACGCCGCGCGCGAGTGCCACCACGCGTACGCGAGCGCTGCCACGAGCAGTGCCGCCGCAAGAAAATCGTCGATGCGCACGAGCCACGCCCAGTCGTAGTCGAGCGGAATGAACGACTTGGTGAGTGCGTTGCCGAACCCCTTGTATTTTCCGACCCCGAACTGGCTGTCGGCGGTCGGATACGTGAGGTATGCCGACCACGCGAACCAGCCGGTGCACAACACGACTGTCTCCACGATGCGCGAGCGCTCAGCCATCGTCTTGCGTCGCCACGCGATGACTTCGGGCAGCCATGCCGCTGCAAAGAACGCCGCCGCCATCGCCAATGAGAACGCGTTCACCCAGGCGAGCACGCACAACGCCACGGCGAGCCGCATCCCCGCGCCTCGCCGCTCATGCACGGCGGTCACGAACACGAGCATGAAGAACGAGAGCACGTAGTCGCGTGAGTGCACGAGGTATCCGCCGGTGAACAGAAACCCGAACAGCACCGCTGCCTTCAGCCACCACGTGAGCGCGCTGCGTCGCAGCCACCACCACGCGCCGAGCGACCCGACCACGAGCGTGACCGCCTGCATCGTGCGCGCCGATGTCGAAACCTGCGCGAACGGCCACAGCAGCAACTGCCAGCCGGGTGGTCGGCCTTCGAGTCGTGTGTTGGGCAACAGATCGAGCGGATTCTGGCTGGTCATCGCGATCGACCAGGCCTGCAGCTCGTCGCGCCAAGGCTCGTGATTGCAGATGAGCACCGCCACGATCAGCGTGTGCAGCACCCAGGTGAGAGCGTCGGTGGGGGAGAGCCCGAGCCTCGTGTGCGCCGCGCCGGGCTCAGCCTGCGTCACGACTCGTGGCGCTTGACGACGGCTTCCGACTCGCGCGCCGCCGCCTTGAAGATCCCCTTGCTCATGAGCGACATCTCCACGTCGCGCCGCTTGTTGTAGATCTCAGCTCGGCGCATGTGAATCGTCGGGTCGTCTGGCGCGGCCCACGCCGCAAAGTCGGCGAGGTGGCACGCCAGTCGCAGGTCGCCGTCTTCGGCCAATCCTTTGGCGCGCGCAATCAGCACGTCGGCACCGCCGGCGAGCGCCGCGACTTCGGCGCCGAGCACCGCATCGGGGGCTGGCTTCAGTCGCGAAGCCGCGCCGTCCCACCATCCGCCGTACATGCGCCAGATGTTGCGCACCACGAACTCGGGTTCGTCGTAGAACGGCCGCAGGTACGGCTTGGCGAGCACGTCGGCCGGCACGCGCACCGTGTGGATGATCTCATCGAGCGTCGCGCCGGCGTTCATCATCTCCAGCACTTGTCGCACGAGCGCCTCGAGCGCGTCGGCGATGTCGCCCAGCACGCTCGCGATGCGCGCCTTGCCTTGTATCGGCAGGCCGTGCGCCGGCACGAGCAACTCAGGGCCTTGCGCGATCATCTTGCGCAGCGCCTGCGCCCATTCGAGCGCGTAGCGCTGCACCTTCTGCGGGTTGCCCGCGTTGGGGAAGTTCCAAATCACGAAGTCGCCGGTGAACACCCACTTCTTGTCGGGAATCCACGCCCACAGATGGTCGTCGGTTTCGCCGCGCGCGTGGTGCAACTCGACGCGTGAGCCGCCGAGTTGCAGGCTCATCTCTTGTTCGAACGTCTCGTCGGGTCGCATCGTTCGCGACGGAAGGAACCGCGCCGAGTCTTTGCTCGCGCCGATGTGCAACCCCATCTCCGAGCGGATTCCGCCGAACTGCCGCTGGTTGATGATGAGGTTGAAACCCGACGTCGTCTCGTAGCGGTCGATGCGCGTGAGCACCTTCTCGTGGCCGATCACCTTCGGTCGCGCCGTGCCGCGCGATTCGGCGTCGTCGAGAAACGCGAAACTGCCGCCGATGTGGTCGGCGTGGCCGTGGGTGTACACGAGGTGCGACACGGGTTTCTGCGACCAAGTACGCATCGACTGCACCACTTGCTTGCCGCTACCTACGCCGGAGGCGTCGAAGCAGGCAAGACCGTCGCCCGAGTCGAGCACCACGCTGTGGCTGAAACTCTCGACCATCGCCAGACCGTCGGCAAGCTCCCACACGTCGCCCTGCACGCGGTTGATGACTTCGTCGACCACGCCCGAGTCGATGATGCGCGTGCTGAGCTCAATCGGATGCGTCGCCACGCGCCAAAACTAGTTCGCCCTACCATCAGTGCGAATGCCATGAGCCAGCAAGCCGCCCCGTTCTCGTCGGCCCCCTACATGCCGGCCATTCCGATCGACGACATCTTCCCGAACCTGCGGCGAAGCGTTCCTGCAGCGCGTTTCGAGCGTTGTGCGGCAATCGTCGACCGTTTCTTCACGCGAACGCTGATGCAAACCGTCGACGAGGCGCCGTTCATCATCACGGGTGACATCCCTGCAATGTGGCTGCGTGACTCGACGTGGCAGGTGGAGCCGTTCTTCCACTCGCGGCTCCCCGAGATCGGGAGGTTGTTGGCAGCGGTGTCGAAAACGCAAACCAAGTTCGTAATACTCGACCGATACGCCAACGCATTCAACCCCGGGCCGACTGGTAACTGCTGGCACAAAGACTTCGCCGACCAGAGCGATTGGGTGTTCGAGCGCAAGTACGAGCTCGACTCGCTGGCCAGCGTGTTGCGCCTCGCGCGGCGCGTACACGAGGTATTTGGTATCGCTGATCATCTTGACACGCAGTATTGGATGGCCGTCGAGCTGATCAAAAATCTTGTGCGGGCCGAGCAAGTGTCTGCTTTTCGCCAGTACCGGTTTCATCGTGACAATGGAGTGACCCACGACTCGCTTTCGCACGGCGGTGCCGGAGCCCCAGTCAAGAGCACCGGGATGGCGTGGTCGGCGTTTCGTCCCAGCGATGACGCGTGCGTCTACGGCTACCACGTGCCGTCGAACATGTTCATGGCGCACGAGCTTCGACAACTTGCATCAGCCGATGCTGTCGCTCTCGCTGATGAGATCGATGCCGGTGTTCGCAAGCACGGTCTCTACGCCCGCGGCTATGCGTACGAGGTGGACGGTTTCGGCAACGCACTCTTCATCGACGACGCGAACGTGCCGTCGTTGCTCTCGCTTCCGTACCTCGGCGTGTGTTCTGCCGACGACCCGGCGTATCTCGCGACCCGGCAGCGGGTGCTCTCGTCTGACAACCCGTGGTGGTTCAGCGGCAGTGCGTTGCGCGGTGTCGGTTCGCAGCACACACCGCGCGATCACGTGTGGCCGATCGCGGTCGCGATCGAGGCGATGACATCCACGAACCACGCCGATCGGGTGATTGCGGTGGAGCTTCTTGAACGTTCTGACGGGGAAACCGGCTACATGCACGAGTCGGTGCACGTCGACGACCCATTGCGCTTCACGCGCGAGTGGTTCTCATGGGCCGACATGACGTGGCTCGATCTCGTGTTGCGCGGCTGACTGAACGACGAACCCGCGCCGCTACACCGCGACTGTTACGCCCGAACCGGCGGTTCCTTCGGCAGTCCCAGCACGCGTTCGCCGAGAATGTTGCGCATCACGTTCGACGTGCCGCCCATGATCGTGTAGGCCGGCGCGTACGCGAGGCCTTGTGTGATGTCGTCCCACAACGTGGCGTAGGGCCCGAACACGCCGGAGACGAAGTCCGACACGCGCGCCTCGTGCTCGGTGCAGAAGCACTTGGTGGCCGCCGAGAACCCGGCCGGCGCCTGCTTCAACACTTCGCGAATCACGAGGATGCGCCCGAGCGTGTAGCCGATCTCGATTTCGGCGATCTGCTGTCGCACGCGCGCGTCAGATACGTCGGCTCGTTCGCGCGCCATCAGGTACAGCGCGCGGTTCGATACCAGGCGGTCAATGCCGCCGCGCTCGTGTTCCAGCTGTCGCATCGTCTGTTTGAACGCCGCACCTTCGGCACCCACCAGGTTCTCCACCGGCACGCGCACGTCGGTGTAGAACACCTCGCAGAAGTGCCGGTTGGTGGTCATGTCTTTGATCGGCCGCACCTCGATGCCCGGGGTGTCCATCGGCACGATGATCTCGCTGATGCCGGCGTGTGGCGGGCCGTCTTTGCTGGTGCGGCAGATCAAGTAGCAGAAGTCGGCGAGTTCGCCGAAGCTCGTCCAGATTTTCTGGCCGTTGATGACCCACTCGTTGCCGTCGCGCACGGCCGAGGTGGTCAGCGAGGCGAGGTCGCTGCCTGCGTTGGGTTCGCTCATGCCGATGCACCACGTGGTGTCGCCGCGCAGCATGTCGGGCAAGAATCGTTCTTGTTGTTCGCGCGAGCCGTAGCCGAAGAGGGCCGGGCCCATTTGTCGGTCGGCGAACCACATGCCGGCAATCGGCGCACCGGCGGCAATCATCTCTTCTCCGACGATCAGGCGGTCGATGGCCGGGCGTCCGGCGCCGCCGTATTCGACGGGCCAGGTCATGCCGATGAACCCTTCACGCCCGAGTTCGCGCGAAAACTCCTTCGAGTAACCGTTCATCCAACTGTCGTTTGACCTGCCGTAACGTGCGACTGCGTCGGCGGCGAGTTCGCGGGCGCGTTTTCGCAACAACACTTGTTCGTTGCTCCACGCGAAGTCCATCGGCAAGTAGGGTACTCGCGTGGCAAAAATCAAAGTAAACACCCCGGTCGTCGATCTTGACGGCGACGAAATGACCCGCATCATCTGGGCGTTCATCAAGGACCGCCTGATATTCCCGTATCTCGACCTGGAGATTGACTACTACGACCTCGGCATCGAGTACCGCGACAAGACGAGCGACCAGGTCACGGTCGATGCCGCGAACGCCATCTTGAAGCATGGTGTGGGCGTCAAGTGCGCCACGATCACCCCCGACGAGGCGCGCGTGAAGGAATTCAACTTGAAGCAGATGTGGAAGTCGCCCA
>VFQS010001729.1_pt1 | contig 19274 bp, 14 predicted proteins | sample 3512361 | NCBI WGS metagenome assembly VFQS01 (sample SAMN10412375, study PRJNA504923) | tailings metagenome | isolation source: Relicate 1 Philex TSF3 active mining | place: Philippines
AATGCGACAAGTATAAATCTTATGGTAGCTATCATTATGGGCTCCGACTCCGACCTGCCGGTGATGCGGCAGGCCGCTGATATCCTCCTGTATTTCGGGATTGCCTACTCGTTAGACATCGTTTCTGCCCACCGCACCCCGGAGCGCATGTTCGACTTTGCCCGCAAGGCACACGAGCGGGGCGTACAGGTCATTATTGCCGGGGCGGGGGGAGCGGCACACCTGCCGGGCATGGTCGCTTCGCTAAGTCCGCTTCCGGTGATCGGGGTTCCCATCAAGTCTTCCAACTCTATAGATGGCTGGGACTCCCTGCTGTCCATCGTCCAAATGCCCAACGGGGTACCCGTGGCCACCGTAGCGGTGAACGCAGCCAAAAACGCGGGGATCCTCGCCGCCCAAATTCTCGGGGCTTCTGACCCCGGTATCCGGGAGCGGGTGCTGGAATACAAGCGCGAGCTGGAGCGGGAAGTGCTCGATAAGGCGGCGAAGATTTGATGCGGACTTTTTTCCCTCCTCGCTGACCCCGCGCAACAAGTCTATTTCTCTCCAACCCTTACGTTCAGTCCGGCACTTGCCCAACGGCCGGGCATAGGTACGAGGCTGGTTTCGGTGTAGTCGGTGTTGGTTATGTTGGTCGCTTCGACAAATGCGGACCATTTCCGTCCTTTCCAGTTTATGCGGCTGTCCAGAACGGTATAGTCTTCCAGATTGACGCGTTCGAGGTAGCGGCCCCGGATGCTGGCGCTCAGGTGTTTTCCTACTTTGAAATCGGCAAATAGGATCAGTTGGTGCCGGAGTTGGTCCAGGGCATAGCGCGAGCGGTAAACTGGGTCGGCGGATTGGCTGGCATAAATGAAGGAATACCGGGTACCCAGCCGGGGGAGAAAGGGAGCGACCTGTATTTCCCCCTCTATTTCGACTCCGCGGAAGGATACCTGTCCGAGGTTGCGCGTGCGCCAGGGTTCGCTGTCGGCGGCTTTGGTCCAGTCAATGAGGTTTTGGCTCCGTCGGTCAAACAGGGCGAAGGTGGTGGAGGCGCGGTTTTGCTGCCATTTCACGCCGCCTTCCCAGGCCAGGGCAGATTCCGGTTTCAGGTTTGGGTTGCCCTGGTTGCCGGGATCCTGGTAATACAGGTCGGTAAACGTAGGTACGCGGAACGTATAGCCGGCATTGGCATATATGCGCAGGGTAGGGAGTACCTGCCATCCGGCTTCCACACCGGGCAGCCATTGGGTGCCGAAATCGCTGTAGGAGTTCCATAGTATGCCGGGGGTGAAGTCTATTTTGCCCTGGCCAAATTCGAAGCGCTGCTCGGCAAAAACGGCAACGGTGTTGCGGGTACGGGCGCCCAGTCGGTTGCTGTACAGGAGCTGTCGCCCGGCGTCCAGTCCGAAGCCGCTAATGCCCCAGCGCGACGTGTACTGGGCGTGGAGTTCTGCTCCAGCGATATGGCTGCGGTGGAGGTTGCGGTATGCCGCCGGGTTGGCGCGGGTAAAGATATACTCGTCCTGGTTGAACCGCCAGTAGGCCCGTGGCTTCCAGACCCAGTTCCCGAACCGTCGGCTGGCATCGAGGCTGAGCAGGGTGGTATGGATTTTTTCGTACTGCTCGGTAAAGCGGGGGCTGCCGTAGAAGCCGTTGGCGCCGAAGTCGCGTCCGCTCCAACCCGCAAACAGGCGGGTTTCTCCGTTGTCCCGCTCCAGGGCAGCCTGGTAAGAAGCGGTGTGCATGCGGTAGTCGGTATTGTATCGGTATCCCTGTGCGAAGTCGTGTGCGTAGGAAGCGTACTGCCGCAGGCGGCCGGTCGGGGCGGAAATGCCGCTGCTGATGCGCCCGAGTCCGAAATCGCCGGCTTGTACGCCTGCCCGCACAAAGCGTTGCGCGGGTGCCCGCGTGACGATGTTGATGGCACCTGCGAATGCGTTCTGGCCATAAATCCGGGCGGCAGGCCCTTTCAGCACTTCGATGCGTTCGATGGCATCGAGGTCAACGGGCAGGTTCATGGAGTGGTGCCCTGTCTGTAAATCGCTGATTTTTATACCATTGATTAAGATGAGGGTCTGGTCGAAAGACCCGCCGCGGATACCGACGTCCACCTGTGCGCCATTGGCGCCCCGCTGGCGCACGTCGAGGCCGGCTACGTATTGGAGTAGTTCCGCCACGCTGTTGGCCGGAGAGGCTTCTATCTCCGCCCGCCGGATGATTTGCAGGCTGCGGGACTGCTGCGAAAAGGGGATATCCATGCGGTTGTCGGAAACTACGACCTCGGGAAGCTCGAGGGTATCCTGGGCCCTCGACGGGCCGGCTATACAAAAGAGGATACTGGTAAGGATAGCGGAGAGGAATGGTATTTTCATCGGATGATGTGTATTTTGAATTATACCGGATGTACGTCGAGTGGGTCCTCGGACTCCTCGAGGAGCTGTCGTATCGTTTTGCCGGATTCGGGATGGATAAAGTCCGGGGCAATTTCAGCCATGGGCACGAGTACGAAGTTGCGCTGCGGGATAAAAGGGTGAGGGATGCGCAGGGATTCCTCGCATACGATGTCCTGGGCGTAGAATAGGATATCTATGTCTATGAGCCGTTGGCCCCATTTTTCGAGGCGCAAGCGGCCCATGTCGCGTTCAATGCGCAAGATGGCCTCCAGGGTTTCCCGGGCGGAGAGGGGGCTTTCCACGCAGATGACCTGGTTGAAAAAGACGGGCTGCTCGGCTATTCCCCAGGGAGCGCTGGCGTAGAGGGCAGAAGCCTGTATGCAGTTGCCTACCTGGGCTTCTATTTTTATCCGGGCGCTGTCGAGGTTTTGGGCTCGCTCGCCGAGGTTGGTGCCCAGGCCGAGATAGATGCGGTGTATGGCCGGTGCATTCACTGGCTTTCTTCTTCAAACAGGCCTTCGATGCGGGATTCGGCGTCTCTCAGGCGCTCCCGGCAAAAGCGGATGAGTTCGTCGGCGCGCAGCAGGCGCTCGGGCAGTGCGTCCATGCCAATAGCATTGGCCTGGAGGTCGCGCACGATGGTTTGTAGTTCTTCTATGGCGTGATCGTAGGATTGCATGGTCTGTGTTTATGAGTGGGTGCCCGGGATTTCCGAAGATTGCACGGTACTTTCTATCGTACCTTCAGCTAATACGGTGGTGATAGTGTCGCCCGCATGGGTTTCTTCTGCTGAGCGGAGGGGCATTCCACGGAGCAAAGTAATAGAAAAACCTCTTTTCAAGGTGCTTTCGATGCTGAGGAGGGCACAAATTTTTTCTGCGCTTTCCAGAGCTGCTTTTTCGGTTTTCAAGTGGAAACGGGCGTGCAGGGGAATTTGTAGCCGGGCCTCGCGCAAGGCGTTGCGCTCGGCCAGGATCCGGGCGGAGGCCAGTGTTTTTATCTTAATACGTTGTTGTTCAATATATTGAATATTTTGCTGTACTATTTTCCGCGCAGAATCGGCTAGGCAGGCGCCCCAGTCCAGGAGGCGGGCTTCAAAGTCGAGGTTGTGCTGTATGAGGAAAGCGGCGAGGGCGGTGGGGGTTTTCAAGGAGGAATGCGCGCTTAAGTCTATCAAGGTCTGGTCTATTTCATGCCCGATACCGGTGAATACGGGCAGCGGGAAGGCTGCGATAGCGCGGCAGAGGGCGACGCTGTCGAAGCCGGCTAAGTCCAGGCGGGCACCGCCACCGCGGAGGATGGCTACGGCGTCGAAGTGTGCTGCCCCTGTCGAGATGCGTTCCAGTTGGGCCAGCACCTCTGCTTCCAGTTGGGTTCCCTGCATAGCCGCGGGGAAGAGTTGCAGGTGGAAGCGGTATCCATAAGGGTTGTGTTGCAGTTGCTGTTGAAAGTCCTGCCAGCCGGCTGCCTGGGCCGAAGAGATGACCGCTATACGCTGTAGGGCGGGAGGCAGGGGCAGCAATCCGTTTTTGCCGATCAGTCCTTCGGCTTCGATTTGCTTGCGTTTTTCCTGTTGGGCGATGGCGAGGCGACCCAGGGTATAGGCCGGGTCTATCTCTTCGATGAGGAGTTTCAGTCCGTAGCGCTCGTGGTAGTCCACCCGTGCTTTGACGAGGATTTCCATGCCTTGCTGCAGGAGGCTTTCGAGCGTTTGCCCCAGGTTTTTGCGCAGTTGCCTGCAGGTACCCGACCAGATTACAGCAGCGGCCTGGGCGGCCCATTCCTCGCTGCCTTCCTGCTTTTCGACCAGGTCGAGGTAGAAGTGGCCTTTCGAAGACTTTATCTGTCCGATTTCCGCGCGCACCCAGAGGGAGTCGGGCAGATTGAGTGCCAGCACGCGGCGTATAAATTCCTGGAGTTGGAAGAGTCCGACCGGGTTGGGGTTCATAGGTCTGGCTTAGTGGATGAGCACCGCGTTGGCTACTTTCCGCTCCCCGAAATGGTCGAAGAGTTTGTTGTCGGAAGGCATATTTACCACGCCTTTATCGGGCTGTCCGGATATCCACATGGTGGTAGAGCCGCCGCCGTCCAGGTTTACGGCATCGCGGCAGCCCAGTTCGGAGAGCAGGGTGCGGAGTTCCGGCAGGGTAAGCCCTAAGGCCTGGGCATTGCGCCCGTCGGCGGTCAGGAGCAGGATTTGGCGTTCGTCGGTGATGCACACGCAGGTTCTGGGGTGTCGGTTGTCGTTGAAAGGCGTTTTGGGCAATGTCACCTCTGCGCCCTGCTCCAGGAGCAGAGGGCCGGTCAGGAGTACACTGGAGTATTTTCGGGGAAAATACAGGCTGTCGGGGCGAGCGCGTTCTACTTGTACGCGCTTGCCAGGCCCGATCACCAGGGCAGCTCCAAGGATGAAGCTCTTGTCGGCAACGTGTTTGGCATCGCTGACGTTGACTATCTTCCCGTCCACTTTGAGCAGGGATACCGAACCGCCCTTCTGCATGTTGAAAAAGCCAGCGTTGACGGCTGCCAGCGCGGAACCACGGGTGGCCATATCGCTGGTACGCACTAGGGAATCCGTGGCGAATGCCAGGGATAGCTTCCGCTTTTTAGGATTGATTTCCAATACGTTGAGATGTTGCCAGCCGCCGAAGAGGGCTTCTGTGTGTATCTGTTTCCAGACCAGGCCCTTTTCGAGTTCCTGTACTTTCCAGGGCAGAGTGGCGACTCCCGTCTGGGCCAGGCTGCCCGTGGTCACGGACAGGAGGAAGAGCAGAAAGACAACAGATAAGATACGCACAGGCATGTGGGATGTTTTTTTAGCGAAAGATAAGGCTTGTAGCGAGAGGGCAGCAAGGCGGAAAAAGGCCCTTTTTGACCTTCGGGGGTTTCCTTTCGCAGCAAGTCTGTTTTACCCCTCAAAGATAGGGAGTAGCGGATAGTTTTTTTCGTATTTTTGGGTTTTTGACAGATTTGTGGCGCGGTGGACCCGAGTCACGAAACGAACCGGATATGAACCTTAGTCCTGTAGTATTGGCCATTCCCATGTATTTTACGCTGATGGCCGTGGAATTGGTAGCCGAGGCATTGACCAAAAAACACACGTATCGCTTGAACGATGCGGTGACCAACATCAGCGCCGGGGTGTTGCAACAGTTGACCGGCACGTTCCTGCAATTGCTCCGCATTGGCGTCTATGTGCTGGTGTATGAGAAATGGGCACCCTGGCATATCCCGGCGAACGGGCTCAGTTTTGTCGCGGTATTCATCTTGTGGGATTTTTGCTACTACTGGGAGCACCGCGTCGCACACCGGGTGAGTTTATTTTGGGGTGGGCACTCGGTACACCACCAGAGCGAGGAGTACAACCTGTCGGTGGCTTTGCGCCAGAGTTCTACCTCGGTGTTGTGGGGTTTTCCTTTCTTCCTGCCCCTGGCTTTTCTGGGGTTTGACCCCATGCACTTTGCCCTGGTGGGCGGTCTGAACCTGTTGTACCAGTTCTGGATACACACCGAGCATATCCGCCGGCTGCCGCGCTGGTTCGAATGGGTATTCAATACGCCTTCCCATCACCGCGTACACCACGCCCGCGACCCGGAATACCTCGACAAAAACTACGGCGGGGTGTTCATCGTCTTCGACCGGATGTTTGGCTCGTTCAAAGAGGAAGTACAGACCCCCCACTACGGGGTGACCAAGCCGCTGCAGAGCTGGAACCCCGTGTACGCCAATGTGGCGCATTACCTGGATTTGGTGCACTATGTCAAAAAGGCCCGAAGTCTGCGCGACGGCTTGCGCATCCTGTTCCGCCCTCCCGGCTGGCTACCCGACTACCTCGGCGGCTTTCAGGCCCCGGCAGAGGTAGGGGAGGGGTACCACAAATACGACACCCGCCCGGCCACTCTGCCCATGCAGGGGTATATTTTGGTACAATTCATCGCTTCGCTGCTGGTCAATGCGTTTTATTTTTTCAACAGCCGCGATTTTTCCGACTGGCCTAAAATAGGCTTTGCGTTCTGGATTGTCGCTACTTCGGTGATGTTTGGCTGGTTGCTGGAAAAGCGGAGCGCCTGGCTACCGCTTCTGGAAGGAGTGCGGCTACTTTCCCTGCCCCTGGGGATTTATCTGCTCGAAGACACAGGGGTTGGCCTGCCCTCCTGGGCATTGCCGGCGGCAGTGGTTTTCGGGGTACTCAGTATACCCGCATTTTATTTTGCCCGCCATAGCTTGAAGGCGGCTTTTCAAAATTAATTTCGCTCTTTTTTGAACTACTGTTCCATTCTCGGGGTTTCACGCATAAAATCGCGATTCTGTGCAAGCAGTTATTGAAACCGATCTATTGATCATAGGCGCAGGGCCTGTTGGCTTGTTCGCCGTATTTGAGGCGGGTCTGCTTAAAATGCGCTGCCATTTAGTGGATTCCCTGGGGCAGCCCGGAGGCCAACTCACGGAGATTTACCCTAAAAAGCCCATCTACGATATCCCCGGTTATCCCAGCATACTCGCGGGAGAGTTGGTAGAGCGCCTGATGGAGCAAATTGCGCCCTTCAAGCCAGGCTTCACCCTGGGGGAGCGTGCGGAATCCCTGGAGCGCCTCGAAAACGGGCATTTCCGGCTGACGACCAGTAAGGGCAGCATCGTGCAAGCTCCTGTAATGGCCATAGCCGGCGGGCTCGGCTCTTTTGAGCCGCGCAAACCCCCGCTCGAAAATCTGGAGCAGTTCGAGGAAAAAGGCGTGGAATACGTCATCCGCGACCCGGAAATGTACCGGGAAAAACGCGTGGTGATTGCGGGAGGAGGCGATTCGGCGCTCGACTGGACCATATACCTCGCCGGGATAGCCAGGGAGGTAACGCTCATCCACCGGCGCAAAGAATTCCGGGGAGCACCCGATTCGGTAGAGAAAATTCACGAACTGAGCGGGGCGGGGCGGGTCAATCTCATTACCGACGCCGAAGCAGTTGGACTGCGCGGCAATGGCCATCTGGATACAGTGCTCATTGAACAGAAGGATACAGGCCGTATGGCGCAGCCTACCGACCACTTCATCCCCCTTTTCGGCTTGTCGCCCAAACTCGGCCCCATCGCCGACTGGGGCCTTCAGATAGAAAAGAACGCTATCGAGGTGAATACCTTCGACTACAGTACAAACATACCCGGCATCTTTGCCATAGGGGATATCAACACCTATCCAGGCAAGCTGAAACTCATCCTCTGCGGCTTTCACGAGGCTACGCTCATGTGCCAGTCTGCTTTCAAAATCGTATATCCCGACCGCAAAATCAGCTTCAAATACACTACGGTGAACGGCGTGGAAGGGTTTTCCTGAAACGCTTCGGTCCGCTTTGCTGCAGAGTTGGGTGAAGAGCCTGGCTCCCCTCGCAGTAGGCCTATTTTTACAAATGAGGTCGGGGCTCAATTGACCCCCGACCTCATTTGTAAAAATAGGGATTATTCTCCCTGAATAGCTTTTACGCCGGGCAGCACTTTGCCTTCGAGCAGTTCCAGCATAGCGCCGCCGCCGGTGGAGACGTAGCTCACCGAGTCGTCGAGCCCCATCTGGTTGACGGCGGCAACCGAGTCGCCTCCGCCCACCAGGGAGAAGGCACCGGCGGTGGTAGCTTCTGCTACTGCTTCTGCGATGTAGCGGGTTCCCTGGGCGAAGGACGGCATTTCGAAGACGCCCATCGGGCCGTTCCAGAGCAGCGTTTTCGATGGTAAGATGGCCGCTTTGAAATCGGCGCGTGCGTCGGGGCCTATGTCGAGTCCCATCCACCCTTCCGGGATGTGCGCGCTGGGTGCGTTTTGTATGTTGGCTTCGTTGGCGAATTGGTCGGCGATGACCGAGTCGGAGGGGAGCAAGAGCTGTACCCCCTTGGCCTTTGCTTTTTCGAGCAGCCTGAGGGCGAGTGGGAGTTTGTCCTCTTCGACCAGCGACTTGCCGATTTGCCCGCCCTGCGCCTTTACGAAAGTGTATGCCATACCTCCACCGATGAGCAGGTTGTCCACGAAATCGAGCATGCGTTCGAGCAACAGGATTTTGTCGGATACTTTCGCGCCGCCTACAATGGCCGTGAGCGGGCGCACCGGGTTGTTGAGCACGCGGTTGGCATTGTCGAGTTCATCCTGCATGAGGAAGCCAAAGCCCTTGGCTTCCGGGCCGAAGAAGTGGGCAACCGTAGTAGTCGAGGCGTGGGCGCGGTGTGCGGAGCCAAAGGCGTCGTTGACATAGACATCGCCGAGGGCGGCTAACTGGGCGGCCAGGGCTTCATCGCCTTTGGATTCGCCGGCGAGGAAGCGGGTGTTTTCCAACAGCAGCACATCGCCGGGTTGCAGGGCGGCGCACATACGCGTTGCTTCTGCGCCTACCAGCTCGGGGCAAAACTGCACGGGGCGGCCCAGGAGTTCAGACAGGTGCGGCACCAGATGGCGCAACGTGAAGCGCTCCACGTTGATGGAGCCATCGGGATTGCGCTTATCTTCCGGTCGCCCGAGGTGGGACATCAGGATGGCTGCTCCTCCCTGGTCGAGGATGAAGCGGAGGGTGGGGAGCGCGGCGCGCATCCGCGTATCGTCGGTAATCTGGTACGACTTGTCGAGCGGGACGTTGAAGTCCACTCGTACCAGGGCTTTTTTATCCTGAAAAGAGATGTGTTTCATGGCGTTTGCCTTAGATTTTGAGCGCCAGTTCGGCCAGGCGGGCGGAGTAGCCGGCCTCGTTGTCGTACCAGCCGACCACTTTGACCATATTGCCCATGACCATGGTCAGATCGCTGTCGAAGATACAGGAATACTTGCTTCCGATGATGTCGGCGGAGACGATGGGGTCGGGGCAATATTCGAGGATGCCTTTGAGGCGGCCTTCGGAAGCGGCTTTGAATGCGGCATTTACTTCGGCGGCGCTGGCGCTGTGCTTGAGTTGCACGGTGAAGTCAGTGACAGAGCCGTCGGGCACGGGCACGCGCATGGCGTTGCCGTTGAGTTTGCCCTTGAGATGGGGCAGGACCAGGCCTACTGCTTTAGCGGCACCGGTACTCGTCGGGACGATGGAGACTGCTGCGGCGCGGGCGCGGCGCAGGTCGCTGTGCGGAGCATCCTGCAGGCGCTGGTCGGCCGTGTACGCATGAATGGTCGTCATAAAGCCCTGCTCTACGCCAAAGGCATCGTCGAGGACTTTGACCATGGGGGCCAGGCAGTTGGTCGTGCAGGAAGCGTTGGAGTAGATGTTGGCGTCCGGGGTGATGAGCTCATCGTTGACCCCTAATACGATGGTCGGGATACCTTCCCCTTTGGCCGGGGCGGAGATGACCACCTTTTTGGCGCCGCCTTCGAGGTGCAGGCCTGCTTTCTCTACGTCCACGAAACGGCCCGTGGATTCAATGACGATGTCAATGCCCATCTCTTTCCAGGGCAATTTGGCAGGGTCTTTCTCTGCCAGACCGTGGATTTTATGGCCGTTTACCACGATGTACTGGTCGTCGGCACTCACTTCGCCCTGAAAACGCCCGTGTACCGAGTCGTACTTGAGCAGATAAGCCAGCGTCGGGTTGTCGGTGAGGTCGTTGATAGCCACTACCTCAACGCCTTCCATCCCCAGCAGGTTGCGGAACGTCAAGCGGCCGATGCGGCCAAAACCGTTAATTGCGATTCTTTTTGCCATGGCAATGTTTTATGTGGTTTTATAGTAAGCAGCACTCAGCTTTGTGCATCCCCCGATGGCTGCCCAAGGCAAAACACAGGGCGATTTCGACCGGACTCTCCTGGCAAAAACCGTTTCACACCAAACCAGGCACTGTTGAAAATACCTTAGTGTAAAAGTAACAATAATACAGATGCAACTATGTTTTTTTGCGCAAAAATAATCTTTCCGCGAGCTTTCAGAATTTTTTAGTATTCGGAATAGCAATAGGATTTTTTAGGGTTTATTTTGGTAAAAAGGTATTTTTTTGGATTAAATAAAAATTTAAATTGACAAAAATAATTTTTTTTAAAATAATATTTTTTTAAAAAACGGCTTTGAATGCCGTAGCAGCGGGTGTCGGAAGCTGTGCATAAATTTTATGCGCGAATATTTTTTACAAAGGGGTTGTTTGAATTTACAGAAAGCTGTATATTTGCAATCGCTTTTGAAAAAGCCCTTTACTTGGCTATCGAAAGCAACTCGCGCATACGGTCCGTTCGTCTAGGGGTTAGGACGTGTCCCTTTCACGGATAAAACACGGGTTCGATTCCCGTACGGACTGCAAAGGAGCGCCCTTACGGCGCTCTTTTTTTTTGCACTTTTAGGGGATCATCGAGGGTCAAAAGGGCTCTTTTTCACCCGTGCCATGCCTTTTTTCAGCCGTGTAATGCTAAGTGTCTTTGCCATGAAAAAAACAGGTTACTTTTTCATCTTCGGCGTCTTTCACCTCATCGTTTTACAGACCATGCGGGCATCCCATCCGGATTACAGTGTGTTCCCGCTCTACCCGGGAAAAGACCTGGGCCTCACGTACAGCCCGGACAGTTCCGTTTTTCGGGTGTGGTCGCCCTCTGCGGCTTCCATGCGCCTGCTGCTCTATACAGAAGGAGAGGGCGGGGAACCCCTGAGTATCGTCAGCATGCAGCGCGACCGCTACGGCGTCTGGAAAACGAGCCTGCGGGGCGACCTGGCAGGCCGCTTCTATGCGTTCCAGGCCCGCCACGAGGAGAAATGGTCGCTCGAGGTGCCCGACCCTTATGCCAAAGCGGTAGGGGTCAACGGGATGCGGGCAGCCGTGCTCGATCTCGCCCAAACCGACCCGGCCAACTGGCGGAGCGACCAACGCCCCCCCCTGGCCCGCTACAACGACATCGTTCTCTACGAAGCGCATATCCGCGACCTCACCGCACACCCCTCTGCCGGAAGCCGCTTCCCTGGCGAGTACCGGGGCCTGGCCGAGCGGAATACCGTCAGCCCCAAAGGGATGCTGACCGGCCTGGAACACATCCGGGACCTGGGGGTAACCCATGTACATCTTTTGCCGGCCTTCGACTTCCGCTCTATTGACGAACGCCTTCCCCAGGGAAAAAGGCCGTACAACTGGGGCTACGACCCCCAAAACTACAACGTGCCGGAAGGCTCCTACTCGAGCAATCCCTACGATCCTGCCGCCCGCATCCGGGAGTTCAAGGAAATGGTACAGGCTATGCACCGCGCCGGTCTGCGCGTCGTCATGGATGTCGTGTATAACCACACGGGCTTTACCGAGACCTCGCTCTTCAACCAGCTCGCCCCGGGGTACTACTACCGCCAAAACGCAGAGGGGGGCTTCTCCAATGCGTCGGCCTGCGGCAATGAAATCGCCTCGGAACGCCCCATGACGCGCAAATTCATCGTCGAATCGGTAGTGTACTGGGCAAAGGAATACCACGTGGATGGGTTCCGCTTCGACCTCATGGGCATACACGACCTGGAAACCATGCGCGAAATCCGCAAAGCACTCGACGCAGTGGATCCCACCCTCTTCCTCTACGGCGAGGGATGGACCGCCGGCGCTTCCCCGCTGCCCGATTCGCTGCGCGCCCTCAAACAAAATACTGCGCGCCTCGACCGCATCGCCGCCTTTGGCGACGAATTCCGCGACGGCCTGCGCGGCCACGTCTTCACCCCTACGGACTCCGGCTTCATCTCCGGTAAGCCAGGACTGAAGGAAAGCGTGAAGTTCGGCATCGTGGGGGCAGTCGCACACCCGCAGGTGGACTACGCCAAAGTCAACTATTCTAAAGCGCCCTGGGCAAGCGACCCGGCACAGTCTATCTGCTACGTGTCCTGCCACGACAACCACGACCTGTGGGACCGCCTCGCGCTCTCCGCAGGCCAGTACCGGGAGGGCTTGCGCGCCCGTATGCAACGCCTGGCCCTGACTATGGTGCTTACCTCACAGGGCGTGCCCTTCCTGCACGCAGGCTCCGAAATGATGCGCACCAAACAAGGAGTCGAAAACTCGTTCGAGTCGCCCGACAGCATCAACCTGATCGACTGGGAATGGAAATCGCGCTATATCGAAACCGCAGACTTCGTCAAAGCAGTAATCGAAATGCGCAAAACACACCCGGCCTTCCGAATCCCCAACGCCCAAACCATCCGCGAACACCTGCGTTTTATAGATCATCCCGATGAGAATGTACTCGTGTACAAACTCGACGGCGCCGCCCTGAACGACTCCTGGCGGCATATCATGGTCATCTTCAACGGTAGCCCGTTCGACCAGGGGGTCGCTTTGCCTCCCGTCAACTGGACCATCGCCGTAAATGTGGACGCCGCCCACCCCGAAGGACTGGGTACCTTCAAGGCATACAACCTGCTCGTCCCGGCATTCTCCGCCGTCGTCATGTTCTCACAGGACGATCTGCCAGCGGGCTTTGAATAGTCAAATAAATCGCAAAAAGAATGTGCAACATGAACCGCTATCTGATTTTTTCTACGCTTCTCGTCCTCGCATTGGCTAATGCCTGCAAAAAAAATCCGCCCAGTTCCGGCGCCGCCCTGTTAGATGCCAACGCGGAAATTGATTCCGTAGGCCTGCAGTATGACGGAGGCCCGGAAAGCATATCGGAAATCGCCGATTACGTGGACACCCTCGACGTGCTGCTCCCCATCCTCAATATCCGGGGCCCCGTTCCCGTGACCATCGGAAAAGATATTCTGGCCGATGCCAAAATCTACAGCGATACAATCACCGGAGATCCGCTCGTCATCTACTGCCAAATCCGCGATGTAGAGCAATGGTATTACCTCTTTGCACGCCGGGTAGTGCATTTCCGGGAGCGCCAGCCCGCCAGTAGGGGCTTTGAAGAGCGCCGTTGGGACTACACCTACAAGGCAGCGGTGCGCGGCGAACAACGCAATGCAGCCACGCCCGACGGCCTGTCCAGCGCAGAGCCGGAAGAACTGAAGCTTGGGGATATGCGGCCCAGAGAAACACACGGCAACGTCAATACCGCCGCCTTTGAAATCATATACGGAAAAATCCTGCAGTAAGGTTTATCTTTATACTTGTTGCGAGGGCTCAGCGAGTTAGAAATAAAAGGGTCTTTTTGACCCCTCGATGATCCCCCTCGCAATAAGTCTTTTATCCGGTACAAAACCAAAGTCCTATGAAACGCGCCCTGCTATGGACAGCATTGCTCCTGCCACTCGCCGCCTTCTCCCAGCAGGAAGCACCGGTGGAGGTGTGCGACCTCGCACTCGTGCTCAAAAGCAACGAAACGCGGGAGCTGTATTACGGCTTCGCCGCCGGCGACCGCATCTCGTTCAGCTTCGAGGAGAGCTCGGGGCAGGTGCTGAAATCCGTCGAGATTTGGGAATATCCGGATCAGTTGCGCTTCCAGGAAGCCGCCACAGCCAGTGTCAAAGAAAAAATACTGGCCGTGAGCGCGCCCAAAGTCTATCGTTTTGTCTTTCACAACGACCGGAAAGACAAAACCTGCAAAATCCTCATCCGCAGAATCCCGGCATCCGCAAAAACCAAAAATTTTCAGACGGCGGTGCGCTGGGTAGAACGATACGATACGACCTACCTCAAAGACAAACCCGCCCGGATCGAACTCCAGACCGTCGAGCGCCGCGTGCAGAAACTGATCAAAACAGATACGGTGGTCGTGAACCTCATAGATAAAAAAGAACGCGTCGCATCCCGGGGCAACCTATCCCAGGAAGCGAGCAGCCTCGTGAAAGTCGCCCTGCCGCAAAATTACCGCGAGGGCGACCGCGGCTATGAGGTCGTCTCCTGGGCATACTGGCTGGGGGTGGGCCAGGATGCGGAAGGGCAGTATGCAGAGGCCAACCGCCTGGCTAAATTAGCCAAAACAGCCACGAACGCCGTCAAGTCGCTCGGCGTACTGGCAGGTCCGTACGGCGCCCTCGCCTCCCTGGCCGTGGATGGCGTCAGCTTCTTCCTCCCCGCCGGCTCCGGCGACAACATCCAGTACGAAATCCGCTGCAAAGATAAAGTGGTGGACTCGGGCAATGGCCCCGCCGCCTACTCCCGGCAACAAGATTGTACCCAGGGAGAAATCCGCTTCAAGTTGACCAACGACAACCTGGTCGAATCCGTGGACGTGAGCCTGCGCGTCATGGCAGTAGCCATCGCCAAAACGTTCAAAGAGGAAATTGTCACGGAAACCAAAGAGGTGCCGGTACTGGAAAAGGAAATCACCCTGAAGAAAGTACCGGTCCTGGCGAATAAATAGAAGGGGCAGTACCGGGCCTTTTCACACAATTCCTAAATAGTTGCGAAGACTTTTGGTATAGAAATTGCAATGTCCTATCTTTGGGTAATCGTAATCCCATGAATATGCAACGCACTTTTTCTATCGCAATCCTCCTTCAGTTGTGCCTGTTCTTTCCGGTATCGGCACAGCAGGTGTCTGCACCGGTGCCGCCCTCGGGCCATGCACCGGGTTCCTTTGTCTCCTACCTTCGGGAGGTCCCGATCACATCTCTTGCAGCGCCCGACCTGATGCGCGTCCACGCCGAAGACCTGCGGAATCCGGGCACCCGCCTCGCGGTTCCGCTCCCTGCCGACATGGGGGTTTCTACTGCCGGTACATGGACGGAGTTACCCGACGGCGCGGGGGTATGGCACTTGAAAATCCAATCCGCCGGGGCGCTGGGGCTGATGGCCTTATACGACGATTTTTATATCCCCGAAGGCGCTTCTTTGTTCATGTACAGCGGCGGCAGCCGCACGGTGCTCGGCCCGTTTACTTCGCGCGACAACCCGTTGAACGGCAAGTTCATCACGGGGTTCACGGCGGGCGATGAGGCGGTCCTGGAATACTACGAGCCTGCTGCGGTGCGCGGACAGGGGCGCTTGCACCTGTCCCGGGTGGATTACGCCTACCATCGCCAGCAGATGGTCGCCTCGGGCTTCGACGTGACGGGCAGCCTCGGCGAAGAGCTCGGCTTCGGTTCAACAGATTCCTGCCAAATCAATACCAAATGCCAGACTGATGCGGATACAGCGGCCGCTAAGCGGGCGGCCTGCCGCATGGTCACGGTGTCTAAAGAGGGCAGCGGCTATTGTACCGGCAGCCCGATAAACAATACGGCAGAAGATGGGACGCCCCTGATGATCTCCGCCTTCCATTGCCAGGATGGCTATACGCCTTACTACGACTTGTGGCGCTTCGACTTCGGCTATGAAAGCCCGGATTGCGCCAACCCCGGTACGGAGCCCGGGTACAAGTCGGTCGTGGGCTGCGTCCGGCGCGCCGGGTACCGCGAAACGGATTTCCTGCTCCTCGAGCTGCTCAAGCAGCCTACGGCAGCCCATCGCTCGTACTTCCTGGGCTGGGACCGCAGCAGTACGCCGCCCTCAAAAGCTTTAATCCTCCATCATCCGCGCGGGGATATCAAAAAGGTATCGCTCGACAGCCAGGCGCTTAGTGTTTTTCAGGATTCCATCGACTGGAACAATGGGCATAAAACGCCGCCCGGCAATCATTTTCAGTCCCGTTTCGATCTGGGCTCTTTCGATATCGGCTCCTCCGGAGCAGCCCTGCTCAACGCGTCCCGCCACTTCGTAGGGCAGCTACACGGTGGGTATATGGATTGCAAAAGGTCAGCAGCTTACTTTGGGAGGCTGAGCCAGTCCTGGGAAGGAGGGGGTACGCCGGAGACGCGCCTCAAAGACTGGCTGGATCCCGATAATACCGGGCTCATCCGCTTGCCGGGGATGGAAAACCCCGCCAATGCAGGCTGGCAGGTAGCCGGGGTCATCCTCACAGAGAACGGGGTTCCCGTTCCAAAGGTGCGCGTCAATCTGGTGACGAACAACGGCGTGGCCCGCAGCGCCATCAGCGATACCTCGGGCTACTACCGCTTAAATGCCGTTCCCTTCGACGAGCCGTTTGAGATATCCCTTGAAAAAGAGGACTTCGCCGCCAACGGCTGTACGACGACCGACCTGCTCAAAGTCCAAAAGCACATCCTCGGATTCAGCAACCTCGAAACCTCCTACCAGTGGATTGCTGCAGATGTCAACCGCTCTAATACGGTCTCTACACAGGACCTCGTACAAATGCGCAAAATCGTACTCGGGGTGGAAACGGCCTTTAGTGCCGTCCCGGCCTGGACTTTCATCCCCGCTTCTTTTGAGTTCGTCAACGGACCCAACCCATTTCACCGCACCCCCCTGCCTTTGGATACTTTCCTCTTCAAAGCATTGGAAGCCGATATCCCCGACCTGGATTTCGTAGGCATCAAGTACGGTGACGTCAACGGTTCGGTAGATACGAAGCATTAGACTTGTTGCGATGGGACACAGCGAGGAGGGGAAATAAGGCCTCTTTGACCCCGCGATGATCCCCCGCGCAACAGATACATCAGATTTCGTTCGACAGGGTTTGGGTGAAGAGGGCATTGCCCTCCAAATCGCGCAGTACGACTTGCATGGTCCTGGTTTGGCCTTCTATGTGCACCTCGCCAAAAAACTGCATGCCCGACAAAGGCGACAGGTTTCCCTGTCCGGGCGGAGGGGCTTTGTAGTACAACACTTGCGGGCCGAAGGTGTCGTCCAGCTCCCCGGGGCCGAAGGTACCGGCGTTGAGGGGGCCGGAAACGAACTCGTAAAAGGGAAGGAAGTCGCTGAACCGCGCTTTTGCCGGGTCGTAGTAATGGGCGGCTGTATAGTGTACGTCGGCGGTGAGCCAGACGGTGTTTTTGATCTGCTCCCTGCGCAGGAACCGCAATAATTCGGCTATTTCCAGTTCGCGGCCGAGGGCGGGCCCGTTTCCGTTGGCGCCGTTTTCAAAGGTATTTTTTTTGACGTAATCGTCGTATACGATTAGTCCGATGGGCATGTCGGATGCGATGACTTTCCACGCGGCCCGGGATTCGGCGAGTTCCTTTTTCAGCCAGGCGAGCTGTTTGGGGCCCAGGAGTGCCGTATCGCTGCTGCTGCTTTCTTGTCGGTTGGGTCCGTTGGGCCCTCGGTAGGTGCGCATATCGAGCATAAATACGTCCAACAGCGGGCCGTAGGGGATTTTTCTATAGATCCGGCCCGCTTCGTTGCGGGATTCGGGTATGGGGGTATATTCCAGAAAAGCCTGTCGGGAGCGCTCGGCGAGCACGGCAACGCGTTGTTCGCTATATCTTGGGTCGTTGAGGATTTCCTGCGGGTACCAGTTGTTTATCACTTCGTGGTCGTCCCACTGGTAAAATACGGGTACGGAGGCATGGAAAGCCCGCAGATGGGCATCGAGCAGGTTATAGCGGTAGTTACCCCGGAACTCGTCGAGCGTTTCGGCGACTTTCGACTTGGCGTCGCTGACGATATTTTTCCAAACCTGCCCGTCGGGAAGCTGGATTTGGGCAGGGATGGGGTTATCCGCATAGATCGTGTCGCCGCTGTGTATGAAAAAGTCGGGCTTCAAACGGCGCATGGTTTCGTAGATGCGCATGCCTCCGATTTCGGGGTTGATGCCGTACCCTTGGCCACAGGTATCGCCTGACCACAGGAAGTGTACGTCCCTCGGGGTGTCGGGTGCGGAGCGGAACTGCCCTGGGAAGGGTTCGCTCCATTGTTTGGGGTTTTTCAAGTCCTGGAAACGGACCTGGTAGTAGATGTCGCGTCCGGCGGGCAGTTGTCGGAGCACTACCTGTCCGCAGAAGTCCCCTGCTTCGAGCACTTCGGGGCCCCGGACCGTGCGGGCTTTACGGAGAGAGGGCTCTGGCGACCAGGAGACCCACATGCGGGCAGGGCGGTTGGCGCGAGACCAGATGATGGCCTGGTCGGCCCAAACATCTCCGCAGGAAACCCCCTGCTCTGCTTGGAGGGGGTTATCTGGGTGGGGCGGCCAAAAGGCAAAAGGGAGGGCGGCCCCTACCAGGGCGGATTGCTTCAGAAAGGTTCGTCTGGGTATCGGCATGGCGTATGTTTTTCCGCAAATTTGTTATTTTTGGTAAAAGAAGAGCATCTGTGGCCCATCTTTTTTATTAGACTTGTGGCGAGTGGATCATCGCGGGGGTCAAAAAATGACTCTCTTTTCTCACCTCGCTGACCCCTCGCCACAAGTCTGTTCCAATAAGTTCTTTTATACCTGCCAATGATGAAAAATAGGTTGAACGATTCCGCTTTGTTTACCGACTGCGCCCGGATAGGCGGCGAGTGGGTGGCTCCTGAGCGCGGCGCTTCGTATGCGGTGCGTAACCCGGCTACGGGGGAAATCCTGGCGTATGTGCCCGACATGGGGGCTTCTGCCACTCGAAAGGCCATTGAAGCCGCCCACCGCGCGTTTCCTGCCTGGCGCAGCCTCGCTGCTGGGGCACGCGCTGTCCTGCTTCGCCGCTGGGCCGACCTGATGCTGCAGCACCAGGAGGATTTGGGCAGGATATTGACGGCTGAGCAGGGCAAGCCCTTCGCGGAGGCGCAGGGTGAAATCCGCTACGGAGCGTCCTTTGTCGAATGGTTTGGCGAGGAGGCTCGCCGGGTCTATGGCGACATCATCCCGGGGCACGAGGCCGACAAGCGCATCCTGGTGATGAAACAGGCATTGGGGGTGGCGGGCATCATCACGCCCTGGAATTTCCCCAATGCGATGATTGCCCGCAAAGTGGGCCCTGCCCTGGCTGCGGGCTGTACGGTAGTGATTAAACCTGCTGAGGCGACACCGCTGTCGGCGCTCGCTATGGCTGTTTTAGCGGAAAGGGCGGGCATCCCGCCCGGGGTAATCAACGTAGTGACCGGCCAGGACCCCGCGCCTATCGGAGAGGAATTGTGCACCCACCCCTCCGTGCGCAAAATTTCATTTACCGGCTCGACGCGGGTAGGCAAGCTGCTGATGGCCCAATGTGCCGGTACCATGAAGCGCTTGTCGCTGGAACTCGGCGGGAACGCTCCCTTCATCGTATTCGACGATGCTGACCTCGATGCG
>VFQS010001731.1_pt1 | contig 19258 bp, 22 predicted proteins | sample 3512361 | NCBI WGS metagenome assembly VFQS01 (sample SAMN10412375, study PRJNA504923) | tailings metagenome | isolation source: Relicate 1 Philex TSF3 active mining | place: Philippines
CCTGGCGGCCCATGTGGCGGAGCAGGCCACGCGCGTGCCGTTTGTGGCGCTGATGCTGGCAGGGGTGTTGCTGCTGCAGCCAGGGTTGCTGTGGCTGCCCTCGCCGGGGCAGCTGCTGCTGGCAATCGCGGCGATTCAAGCGGCGTTCGTGTTGCGCTTTCTGCTGCAAACGCTTGTGGCGATGCTCTGCTTCTGGAGCGAGCGGGCCGCTGCCCTGGATCGGTGCCTGCTGATTCCTTATCTGTTTCTCTCGGGGCTGGTGGCGCCACTGGAATCGTTTCCGCCGGCGGTGCGGCGGATGGCGGAGTTCACGCCATTTCCTGTGATGGTGTCGTTCCCTGCGAAGTTGCTGGCCGGCGAGCACGTGGACGTGGAGGCTGGTTTTCTCAACATCGCCCTGTGGTGCGCCATGCTGTTTCCACTCAGCCGACTGCTCTGGCGCGCGGGTGTACGCCGCTATTCGGCGATGGGGGCGTGATGGCACACCGCATTCGCCGTTACTGGCGCTGCCTGCTCAGCTTCTGGGCCACCTCCATGGAAGCGGAGCTCGAATACCAGCTGAACCTGGTGATCGAACTCTTGGCGGTGCTCGGCAACCTGGCAGGAAGCCTGTTTGTGCTGGTGCTGCTGGCCGGTCCCAGCGGCGAGCTGGGGGGCTGGAGCTGGAACAGCGCTCTGGTGGTGCTCGGCATCTACACGCTGCTCGATGGCTACACCAGCTGCGTGCTGCAGCCCAACCTGAGCAAGATCGTGAGCCACGTGCAGAACGGCACGCTTGATTTTGTGCTGCTCAAGCCGATCGACAGTCAGTTCTGGTTGTCGACCCGCAGCTTCTCCCCCTGGGGCTTGCCGGGGGTGGTGGCAGGCATCGCTTTGATCGGATGGGCCCTGGCGCATAACGGAGAGGCGTTGAGCGCTGGCGGCTTGGCCCTGGCAATGGCCTTGCTGGTGGCCGGCGGCCTGATCCTCTACAGCCTCTGGTTTCTGCTGGCGGGCCTCTCGATCTGGTTCGTGAAGGTGTGGAACGCCACCGAGGTGCTGCGCTACACGCTGGTGGCCGGCCGCTATCCCATCAGCGCCTACCCACCGGCGCTGCGCGTGGTGTTCACCCTCGTGCTGCCCGTGGCCTTTCTCACCACGGTGCCCGCTGAGGCTCTGCTGGGGCGAGCGTCTGCGGCCTGGGCTCTGGGCTCGCTAGCGGCTGCGGCGATCAGCTTGGTGGGCACGCGCCTGTTCTGGCGGTTCGCTCTGCGGCACTACACCTCGGCATCAAGCTGAAAGTGTTGTCTTCAACAACTCAGTACCAGCGCGATATCCAGCATGTGGTACGCCCAACATGCGTCAAACCCAACGTGAACTCGGTGATGCAGCGCGAACATCACCCCGTAGCCGCAATAGCGATACGCCACTTCTGATGTTGCGATTGCTGAATCTCTGGGCTGCATAACCCGGGCCGCGACCACAACTGCTGAGGTCAAGCCCCGAGCATCTCTCAGCAGAGACGTGATCGCTTTCCTGGCCTGCCAGGCCCCAGGCAGGTGAATCGTGAAACCAACAGACACCCGACCAACCCGACCGCGACATGCAAGCGGCTAACCCTTGCAACCGGTGCTAAGGCGCACCCTACGGGGCGTCTTCAGTGCAGCAGGAAGTCACTCCGGTGAGCAGAGGCTTAAGTCGTAGGTTCATTTTCTCTCAGCCCACCCAACATCTGCTCAACAAATAGCTTGAGCAACAGCGACACAATGCCAACACCACCCAGAATCAACGCAGCGCCGTAAGCGAGTTCGGTGTCGTATTGCTTGTAAGCATCTTCCACAAACAGGGGTAAGGTTTGGGTCTGGCCGGCGATGTTGCCACTGACGACCGCCACGGCACCGAACTCACCGAGTGAGCGGGCAGTAGTCAAGATCAACCCGTAGAGCACTGCCCAGCGAACAGATGGCAACGTGACCTTCCAAAACACCTGCCAGTTGGTGGCACCAAGAGTGCGGGCCGCCTCCTCCTGATCCCAACCCTCTTCCTCCAGCAGCGGAATCACCTCCCGAGCCATAAAAGGGAAAGTGACGATGATTGTGGCCAGAGCCATCCCCGGCCAGGAGAAAATGATCTTCCAGCCCAGGCTGCTCACAATGCCACCCAAGAGGCCATTGGTGGGGCTGTAGAGCAACACGAGCATCAGCCCTACCACGACCGGTGAGATCGAGAAGGGCAGGTCGATCACGCTGAGAAGCAGTGCTTTACCAGGGAACTGACGCCGCGCAATGGCCGTGGCAGCAGCCAAACCAAAGATCGTGTTGGCAGGTACGGCGATCAGGGTGCAACGCAAGGTGAGCAGCACAGCCGAGCGCAACTCCTCGGATTCCAAATTCTCTATGAAGGGTGTTAGTCCTTTGGCAAAGGCTCCTGCCACCACCTCCAGAGCCGGCAACAGGATGATCACCACCACATACAGGCAAGCGATCAAGGGAATCACAACAGATGCCTTAGGGCGGGGTAGCGCCTTGACGGCAGTACGCAACAGAGATGGCATGGAATAAACAGCAGAAACGGAAGACGAAAGAGTGGATGGGTCTTGGTGGTTCAGGTGCTTTGTGCCGGGTTGGCTTCCAAGTTGCGGCCCCACACCTGCAGGCCGTTGATCACCAACAGACTCAGCAACGAAAAGAGCAACATCACCATCCCGATCACCGTGGCTGAGGCGAAGTCGTATTCCTCCAGCTTCTGAATGATCAGTGTGGGAGCGATCAGATCCTTGAACGGCACGTTCGAAGAGATCATCACCACCGAGCCGTATTCACCCACCGCGCGGCTGTAGCCCTGAGCAACGCCCGCAAGGATCGCTGGCATCAGCTGCGGGAGCACCACTTTCGTCAGGGTTTGCCGTGGACTGGCCCCCAGGCACCAGGCCGCTTCCTCCTGATCACGCTCCAACGCCTCGAGCACGGGTTCAACACTGCGCACCACAAACGGCAGGGAGATGAACACCATCGCGATGGCGACACCCAGCCAGGTGAAGGACACTTTCAGGCCGAACAATGCATATAGCGGCGCACCCAACCAGCCATTGGTGCTGTAGATCGCCGCCAGAGCCAGGCCAGCAACGGCAGTGGGCAAGGCGAAGGGCAGGTCGATCATGGCGTCGAGCAGACGGCGGCCCGGAAAGGTGCAGCGCACCAGCGCCCAAGCGATCACCACGCCAAACACACCGTTCGACAGGGCGGCGGCCAACGACAGCCCGAAGCTGACCCGGTAGGTGGCCAACGCTTCAGGAGTGGTGGCCAGTTGCCAGAACTGCGAAGGCCCAACAGCCGCAGCTTTAAGCGCCATGGCTCCCAGGGGGAGAAAGAGCACCAAGGCCAGATAGATCCAGGTGATGCGCCATGACCAACTCAGTTGCAGCCAAGCCGGCCAGGCGATACCCCGGCGCCGAACCGTATTTGCAGACGCCATGGTTCTACGGGAAGACGATCGGCGGACCGTACCACCAAACGGCGACTTGTACAACGGTTTATCGGTGGGGAACTGCGGGTATAGGCTACGCTGGTGCATCTTGTTCTCGTCGCGGTCGTCATGGGGATCCGTGTTGCTGGCGTCACCAAGGAATTCGGGGCCTTTAAGGCGGTCGATGACGTGAGCCTCGATATCGACAGCGGTTCGCTGGTGGCCCTGCTGGGCCCATCGGGCTCCGGGAAGAGCACGCTGCTGCGCTTGATCGCTGGCTTGGAAGAATCCGATACCGGACGGATCTGGATCACAGGCGAGGAAGCCACCTCCCGGTCGGTTCAGGAACGGGAAGTGGGTTTCGTGTTCCAGCACTTCGCGCTGTTCAAGCACCGCACCGTTCGACAGAACGTGGGGTTTGGCCTTGAGCTACGCGGCTGGAAGCACGAAGCCATTCGCCGGCGCGTGGATGAATTGCTGGAATTGGTGCAGCTGAAGGGATTTGGCAATCGCTACCCCTCGCAGCTTTCAGGTGGACAGCGGCAGCGGGTCGCCTTGGCTCGGGCCTTGGCTGTTCAGCCCAGGGTGTTACTCCTCGATGAACCCTTCAGCGCCCTGGATGCCAAGGTGCGCAAAGAGCTGCGGGCCTGGCTACGCAACTTGCATGATGAGATGCACGTCACCACTGTGATCGTGACCCACGACCAGGAGGAAGCCATGGAGGTGGCAGATCGAATCGTGGTGATGAATCAGGGGCGCATTGAGCAGATAGGAACGCCCGCGGAGATCTACGACCATCCCGCCACACCCTTCGTGATGAGCTTCGTGGGTGCCGTGAATGTGTTGCCGCCCCATATTCCTCTCGCCAGTTCGGATCAACGGGGAGAGATTTTTATCCGCCCCCATGATCTTGAACTGCACTGCACGGCCCAACCGGGAAGCGTGCCCGCTGTCTTGCGACGGCTCACGCACATGGGGCGTGATATCCAGGCGGAACTGACCCTGGCGAGTGGCGAGGTGGTGATGGCACAGCTGCCGCGGGAACGTATCGATTACCGCGATTTAAAGGCTGGTGATGCCTTGCATCTCACCAGCCGCGAAGCACGCACTTTTGTTCCAGACTTTGTGATCTGACAACTTGCAAGGCCTGTGAGCAAGTGTTCACGGCTACAGCACAGGGCTGGACACCAGAGCGCCTTCAACCACAAACTAAACCTTTCAAACCTGTTAGCGAGAATGAACCTCCAACTGGGCGACACCGTCCCCGATTTCACCCAGAACTCCCAGCTGGGTCCGATCAACCTCTACGACTTCGCCGGCGACAGCTGGGTGGTGCTCTTCTCCCACCCCGCCGACTACACCCCCGTGTGCACCACCGAGCTGGGTGAGGTGTCGCGCCTGCGCAGCGAGTGGGAAAAGCGCAACGTGAAGACCATCGCCCTGAGCGTGGACTCCGCTGAGAGCCATGGCGGCTGGATCTGCGACATCAACGAAACGCAGAACACCACGGTCGACTACCCGATCCTCGCCGATGAGGACAAGAAGGTGAGCGATCTCTACGGGATGATCCACCCGAACTCGCTCAACAACCTCACGGTGCGTTCGGTGTTCATCATCGACCCGAACAAAAAGCTGCGCCTGCAGATCACCTACCCCGCCAGCACCGGCCGGAACTTCCAGGAAATCCTGCGGGTGATCGACTCCCTGCAGCTCACCGACCACCACCAGGTGGCCACCCCGGTGAACTGGAAAGACGGCGACGACTGCGTGGTGGTGCCCTCGATCCCCACCGACGAAGCCCGCAACAAGTTCCCCAAGGGCGTGACCGAGATCAAGCCCTACCTGCGCATGACCCCGCAGCCCAACAAGTGAGCCACTGAGGCTCGCCCCAACCCTCAGGCCCCCGGAGAATGACCGGGGGCTTTTTATTGGCAGCTAAGACACTGAATCGCCCTCTGTAAAAAAGAGATTCGTGCTCAGATAGCGCTCACCTGAATCGGGAAGGATCACCACAATTGTTTTCCCTGAAAATTCAGCTTCTCGTGCCACGCGAACGGCGGCCGTTACAGCAGCGCCGCAAGAGATTCCCGCCAGGATTCCCTCCTCCTTAGCAAGGCGTCTCGCCATGGTCATGGCATCTTGATCACTGACCCGTTCAACTCTGTCCAGTAAGGAGAGGTCAAGGTTGGCGGGAAGAAACCCCGCCCCAATGCCTTGAATGCGATGGGGGCCGGGTTGTACGGGTTGACCTGCCAGCGTCTGGGTGATCACAGGACTTTGCTCCGGCTCAACGGCTATCGAGAGCAACGGTTTACCGAGGGTGCATTTGATATAGCGACTGATGCCGGTGATTGTGCCGCCAGTTCCGACCCCAGCCACAACAGCATCCACCTGCGCATCAGTGTCAGCCCAGATTTCAGGCCCGGTTGTGTCGTGATGGATCTGCGGGTTAGCTGGATTGGCGAATTGCTGCAACAACACATAGCGATCCGGTTCACTGATGGCCATGGCCTCGGCCATGGCGATCGCTCCGGGCATCCCATGGCGGCCTTCGGTGATAACCAGGCGAGCTCCATAAGCCAGGAGCAACTTGCGCCGCTCTTCGCTCATCGTGTCGGGCATCGTCAAGGTGAGTGGAAGACCGCGGGAAGCGGCTACAAACGCCAGGGCAATGCCGGTGTTCCCGCTGGTGGGCTCGATCAGTTCTCTCCCCGGCCCCAACAGGCCATCGCTCTCGGCCTGAGCCACCATGGCTGCCCCGATACGGCATTTCACCGAAAAGGCAGGATTGCGGCCTTCGATCTTGGCCAGGATGCGGGCATTGCAGCCTGCACTGACCCGATGCAGCTGCACCAAGGGAGTGGCGCCTGTGGTGAGGCTGTTGTTGGCAAAAATCGCAGGCATGGTGGAAGACGTTCAAGGCAAAGGCCTCCCTGTGTGAACACAAGGAGGCCAAGGGTTACGGATGGGAGCAAGAGCGCGTTCGCATCAGCCGCTGGCGACTGACGCTTGCCGGCAGTGACTTTGCGTGCCTGCAGAGAGCAGAGGCCATAGCTGGCTCGTGGGCCACCAATCGCTCGATCACGTCGTGGCGATCGCTCCAGGAGAGCTCACCGTCATTACCCCAGTGCAGGCACCAGGGAGGAGCAGGCGTTGTCATGGCTCCCGAGGAATGAGGAGATCGTTCTCCCCAACGCTCACCAGAACACCGTCCTGCCGGAAACGGCTCAATGTTTTGGTCACCGTGACCCGCGTCAGACCGCACAAATCAGCGAGACCGCGATGGGTGAGGTTCAGCTCGGCCAGGGAGAGCCTGCAGCCGTGACGGTTGATCTGACCAAAGGAGCGGGCGATCCAGGTGAGCAGGGCCAGCAGGCGCCGCTCACCGGAGCGGATGCGCTGGATGGCATGCAACTCGGCCAACATCTGCCGTTCGCGGCGGATGTGTTGGAGCTGGGTGTCGTCATCGAGCTCCAGATGTTCCACCACAACCGTGGTGAGGCAATGCAATTCCAGTGGATGCAGAACGGGATCTTCCGAACTGATCACATCGCCAGGACCCCACAGTCCAAGGGTGATCGACTCGCCTTCGTCATCCCAGGTGGATGAACGCACATAGCCCTCATGCAACCGCCAGCTCATGTGCTCAGGCAGCACATCCTGAGGATGAAGCGTGAGTCGCAAGGGACGTTTCAAGAGCGAGGTGGTCATGGCGCTGGCGGGCGATGGGGCGGGTCTGCGATGGGCGAGAGCAAACGGAGGCGGGGCATTCGCGGACAACAGGGCATGAGCAGCAGGCAACTGGCGGCAGTATGCACCAATCCCGATAGGGGTACCGGTATTTCAAGGCACACGAAGGGCGGTTTCCTCGGCAATCAGATGTAGAACATCGGCAGGGGCTGCCTGAACTGGTCGCGCTTCTGAACCAGTTGAGCCAGGGTTGTTTCCTTCAAAATCGCTGAGCGGGCCTGCTCAAGGCGGTTGCCGAGCTCAATCAAGGCCTGAAATTCAGGATCTTCCCGCTCCCCTTTCCGCGACGGCGTGGTCTCCCCCTCAAGGCAGGCCTCTACTTCAAGAATGCTGATCTGCTCTGGGGGACGCGCCAACAGAAAGCCGCCCCGAGGACCGCGAACGCTCTTCAGGAATCCGCCTTTGCGGAGCGAGGTGAGCATCTGTTCGAGGTAGCGCTCCGGAATGGCGTGGCGCCGGCAGATCTCGCCGGTCTGCACCAGTTCACCGGTGGCATGGGCGGTTGCCAGGTCCATCAGGGCAACAAGTCCGTATTCCGTCTTGGCGCTGAAAGGCATGGCATCGCCTGCTCAGAGTTCATTCTGTCACCCAAAGCACGGTTGCCGGGTGGGAAATCAGAGCCCCAGGCCGTGTGGCTTGAAACACATCGACCAGACGGGGGCGACCGATAGGTTCCCCGTGTTCCCGACCGAAGAACCGTGGTAACTCCTCGCGTCAATCGCGCCCAGCTCCGTCGCCAAGTGTTGATTACGGGCCTGGCAGCTCTGCCGCTAGCAGCCGCCGCTGCAGCAAGTCTGAACGCGCCGATCGTGCAGGCCCAGCAACCCGCCAAGCCCCAGACACTCACGGTGGTGTCTTACGCCGTGACCAAAACCGCCTACGACCAGATCTTCAAACTCTTTGCCGCTGACTGGAAGAGGAAGACTGGCCAAACCGTCAGCTTCAAAGGCAGCTACGGAGGGTCGGGCTCCCAAACCCGCGCCGTGATCGATGGCCTCGAGGCCGATGTGGTGAGCCTGGCCATGGCTGCTGATGTGACCAAGATTCAGCAGGCAGGCCTGATCAGACCCGGTTGGGAGCGGGAAAACCCCTACAACTCCACGCCGATCAACTCCACCGTGGCTGTGTTTGTTCGCCCCGGGAATCCCAAAAAGATCAACAGCTGGAAGGACCTCGACAACAAAGACGTGGATGTGGTGCTGGCTAACCCCAAAACCTCAGGTGGGGCCCGCTGGAACTTCTTGGCGCTCTGGGGGGCGATCACCCGTAGCGGTGGCACCGAAGCCCAGGCCCGCAGCTTCATCACCGGCGTTTACAAGAACGCCGATGTGCTGCCGAAGGATGCTCGTGAAGCGACTGACCTCTTCGTGAAACGGCGCCAGGGTGATGTGCTGCTGAACTGGGAAACCGAGGCGATCCTGGCCCGTCGCAAAGGCGAGTGGACCACGCCCTACAAGCTCTTCAGCCCCAATGTGCTGACCGAGCAGCCCGTCACCGTGGTGGACAAGGTGGTGGACCGCCGCGGTACCCGAAAGGTGGCCGAAGCCTTTGTGCGCTTCCTGTATTCACCAGCGGCTCAGAAGGTGTTTGCCGACAATGGCTTCCGGCCCACCACGCCCGAAGGCAAGGCCTACGCACGAGGCAAATTCCAGAACGTGAGCTTCTTCAAGGTGGGCGACTTCGGTGGCTGGGCCGGGGTGGATCGCAAGTTCTTCGGCAAAGGCGGGGTCTGGGATCAGATCTTTGCCCGCACCCGCTGAACACCACCCCATCAGCCGCTCGAAGCAGCCCGCTGCTGCAGCAAGACCCCGGCCCAGAGCTGGGGTTTTTTCATGGCACAACCAAGCCGCCCGCGCCTAAGCGCGGTAAGACGACCGAACTACCGTTGTATGCTTTGCACATATTCCCGACCGACTCACGTGACAATGCGTCAACTCCTTTCCCGCGGTTTGGTTCTGGCGGTGAGCAGCTCGATCCTGCTCACCGCCTGCGGCACCGCCTCGGGCCCCTCGGCTGAGGGCGGCAAGGGCGAGGGCAAGCAAGAGCTGCTGCTCGTGAGCTACGCCGTGACCAAAGGCGCCTACGACAAGATCCTTCCCAAGTTCGCCGCCGATTGGAAGGCCAAGACCGGCCAGGAGATCAAGATCCGCACCAGCTACGGCGGATCAGGCACCCAAACCCGGGCGGTGATTGATGGCCTGGATGCCGATGTGGCCACCCTGGCCCTCTCGGCCGATGTGCTCAAGCTGCAGGAGGCCGGTCTGATCCAGCCGGGATGGGAGAAGGAGCTGCCCAGCGACAGCATCATCACCAACTCCGCGGTGGCTTTCCTGACCCGCGCCGGCAATCCCAAGGGCGTACGCACCTGGAAGGATCTCGTGAAGCCTGGGGTGACGGTGGTGACCGCCAACCCCAAGACCTCCGGTGGTGCACGCTGGAACTTCCTGGGGCTCTGGGGCTCGGTGACCCAGACCGGTGGTGATCAGAAGCAGGCGGAGGCCTACGTCACCAACGTGTACAAGAACGTCGACAACCTGCCGAAGGATGCCCGCGAAGCGTCCGACGTGTTCCTGAAGCGCGATCAGGGCGACGTGCTGTTGAACTACGAGAATGAGGCGATCCTGACCACCCGCACGGGTGATCTCAAGGCACCGTTCGTGGTGCCTGAGGTGAACATCCGCATCGAGGGGCCTGTGGCGGTGGTGGACAAGGTGGTGGATCGCAAGGGCACCCGCAAAGCTGCTGAAGCCCTCGCTGCCTACCTCTTCACCGAAGAAGCCCAGCAGATCTTTGCCGAGGAAGGTTTCCGCCCCACGAACCCAACGGTGTGGCAACGCGTGAAGGATCGCTTTGCTCCAGTGAAGACCTTCTTCTCGGTGAAGGACTTTGGCGGCTGGGAGGCTGTCAACAAGACCTTCTTTGACAACGGCGGCCTCTGGGATCGCCTGTTCGCCCAATCGCGCTGACGCCTGTGTGTGAACTGCTTGCCCTCAACGCCAACAGTCCTACCGACATGGCGTTCTCCTTCCGCGGCCTCAGCCGCCGGGGAGGAGCCTCCGGTGAACACGCTGATGGCTGGGGGCTCGCCAGTTTCACTCCGGATGGCTCCGGTCTTGATCTGATCCGGGAAGACGCACCGGCGGCTTTTTCCCAGCTGGCCGATCAGTTGGCGGAACGCTCGCCAAAAGCATTGGTGTCGATCGCTCACATCCGCAAGGCCACCCAAGGGCTGGTGGCGCTGGAGAACTGCCATCCCTTTGCCCGCAGCTGGATGGGGCAAACCTGGGTGTTTGCCCACAACGGCAACCTCGATGGAGCGATACCCAGCGGGGAGACCTACCGCCCGTTTGGTTCCACCGACAGCGAGGCCGCGTTCTGTTGGATCCTCGAGCAACTCCAGCAAGAGGCAGTCGATCCCAAGAACGCTGAGCAGATCTCGACTCGGCTGCATGCCTACGCCACAGAACTGGCCCGCATGGGCACCTTCAACGCCCTGATCTCCAACGGCCAGTGGTTGTTCGCCACCGCCACAACCCGCCTGCATTGGCTCACGCGACGGGCACCGTTCACCACCGCCACCCTCGCCGATCCGCCCCTGCAGATCGATTTCGCGCCGCTCACCTCCAGCTCCGATGTGGTGACGATCCTGAGCACCGAACCGCTCACCACCGATGAAGCCTGGACCGCGGTGGACTCCGGTTCCTCGATGCTCTGGATGAACGGCGAGTGCCTGCACCTGCACCACAAGCCATGACCACCACCACGCAGCCGGTGACCCTGGCGGAGGCCTCGCGCTTCTGGTTCAAGCTCGGCTGGGTGAGCTTCGGTGGGCCGGCCGGGCAGATCGCGTTGCTGCAGCGGGAGTTGGTGGAGCAGCGCCGCTGGCTCTCGGAGCGTCGCTATCTGCATGCCCTCAACTACTGCATGTTGTTGCCCGGGCCGGAAGCCACGCAGCTGGCCACCTATCTGGGCTGGTTGATGCATGGGGTGCCCGGTGGCCTGATCGCCGGCGCGCTCTTTTTGATCCCATCTGTAGTGGTGCTTACGGCCCTCGCGAGCGTCTATGCGCTCTGGGGGCAACTGCCACTGCTGGCTTCGGTGTTCGCCGTGCTCAAGCCAGCTGTGTTGGCGATCGTGTTGATGGCGGCCTGGCGGGTGGGACGGCGCACCCTGCGCACACCGCTGCAAGTGGCCCTGGCCGTGGCTGGCTTCCTGGCGCTGGCGGTGTGGAAAACGCCTTATCCCCTGGTGGTGATCGCGGCGGCGTTGATCGGGCTGGTGGTGTCGCGCTGGCGGCCGGCCCTGCTGTTAAGCCGGTCGAGCCAGGGGAGCCTGGCGCTCGAAGCCTCCTCATCTCCCGCTGTTGCCGCCCTGCACGACGACGACTCCGCAACGCCGGAGCACGCCCGTTTCTCGAAGCGAAAGCTGGCGCTCACCTTGCTGATCTGGGCGTTGGCGTTGCTGCTGCCCTTGGCTGGTGTGGTGGCGATCAACGGCTGGAACGGCAGCCTGGCACTGATGGCCCGCTTCTTCACGCGGGTGGCGCTGCTCAGCTTCGGGGGTGCCTATGCCGTGTTGCCCTATGTGGCCCAGGGAGCGGTGGAGCAATTCGGCTGGCTCTCGGCCAGCCAGATGCTCGATGGCCTGGCCCTGGGGGAAACCACCCCCGGCCCGCTGATCATGGTGGTGGCCTTCGTGGGCTTCATGGGCGGCTGGAATCAAGCCCTGGCGGCATCCACATCACCCTGGCCGCTGGCGCTGGCGGCGGTGGCGGTCACGGTGTGGTTCACCTTCCTGCCCTCCTTTGGCTTCATCCTGGCGGGCGCTCCCTTGGTGGAGGCCAGCCGGAACGATCTGCGCCTGGGCGCTCCCCTCAGCGCCATCACCGCTGTGGTGGTGGGGGTGATCGCCAGCCTGGCACTGTTCTTTGCCGGCCCCGTTCTCTGGAGCAGCGGCGGCTTCCAGGTGGTTGCGGCTGTGGTGGTGGTGGTCGCCCTCTGGGCCCAGCTTCAGCTGCGCTGGAGCGTTCTGCAGGTGATTGGTGCAGCAGCGGCACTTGGAGCAGCAATGGCTGTTGCGCGCCAAGTGCTCAGCTGATTCACACCCCGACAACAGCGGGGATGTGAATGCCCATCAAGTGCGGTTGCGCCGGCCCCTCACCAGACTGAGGCTGGTGGCGCTGATCCTTTGTGTTCTGGAGCCATGCACAGCGCCGATGACCTGCGTGATCGCTACCTCCAGGGCGTCAGCAGCCCGGGCGAGATCAATGCGATCGCGCGCACCTATGCCGCGCTGCGGCAGATTCCCTTCGCTCAGGCCCTTGAAGATGTGCACGAAGGGTTAGGCAGCGAGCTCAGCGGTGATGGGGATCCCACCGGACAAACCTTTCCATGGAGCGAGGTGAGCCGCTCGCTGGTGCCCCTGGGCCGGCAATGGATCAACGGCGTCTAGGGCGGGGCCTGACGGGTGGAGCGGTTTGTGTCTTCGGCACAGCCCTCCGGCCGGGAAAACTGGAATCGGCACTCCTCAAGCTCAACGACCTGCAGGGCGGCGATGAGGCCGAGTCACGCACCCTGGCCAGCTGGAGCTCAGCCAACACCCTCAGCCAAGGCGAGCGTTTCTGGCTGAACCCCTCCTGGTGGGGCAGCGGGCAAAACACTGGCACGGCTCCAACCCAACCCGTGCACCCCGGCGGGCTAAGGAGTGGGGAACGATCTGGGGGCGAGCAGCCCGAGCCCAGAGCTGTGGGCGGTATTGCAGTTTTGGATGTGAAGCTGAAGCCGAGCCAGCGCCGAACAGTGCTACAGCACACGTGCATTTCCCCAATTGCCCCCCTCAGGTCGCGTACGGTGAGACAACCGCAACGCCGGGCAGGCCTCCGATGAGCGACAGCCAAGGACTCACCATCGCTGAACTGGAGGCCAAATACTTCCTTTACCGCAAGGCGCTCAAGCAATTGCTCCTGGAAGGAAGACCGGCAGCAAACATTGAAAAAACGCTCTGTTGGAGCCGGCTGGAAACCCTGCACAACTGCCTGCCCCGCCAATACAAATCACCGGATCACATTCGCCATCAGCTCCGGCGCGAAATTGAACGAGAACAGAGTGAAAAACTCGAGCGCGAAGCCGTCACGCGCTGAATCCGGAACAACGACTGGCCCCCTGAGGCCCTGCAGGCCAGGGCCCACTGGCAGGTTGAAGCCACGCCTTGTGGATTCGTGTGCCTGCGCCGTCTCAAGCTGAGCTGATCGCCATTGCCGAAGCGTTCCATGGCAAAGGCTGCGTTCAGGCGGTGGAGCCTCTGGGCAAAGGCAACGTCAACGACACCTTTCTGGTGCAGGCGCTTGATGGGCCTTCGGTGCTGCAGCGCATCAACACGCAGGTATTCAACCAGCCTCAGCTGGTGATGCAAAACCTGCAGGTGCTCGGTGAGCACATCGAGCGCAAGCTCCAAAGCGGCGCCGTGCATCCCTTGCTGGAGCAACGCCGCTGGCACTTGCCGCAATTGGTATGCACCAAACACGAGGGCAACGCCTGGCATTGCTGCTCAGCCGGTGGTGTGTGGCGCACGATCACCTACGTGCCTGACAGCACCTGCGTGGATGTGGTCGACGGTGTTAATCAAGCGCGGGAGCTGGGGTTGGGCCTGGGGCTGTTTCACCTGTTGATCAGCGATCTGCCCCCAACCGCCCTGGCTGACACCCTGGAGGGCTTTCACATCACGCCCGGCTACCTCGCGGCCTATCACCGCGCTCTGGTGAAAACCGATTGCCAGCCCAGCGCCGGCAGTGACCGCTGCATGGCGTTCATTCGCGAGCGCGAGGCGTTGTGCGACCTGCTGGAGCGCGCCAAACAGCGCGGGGAGCTGCCCCTGAGGCCTATTCACGGCGATCCCAAGATCAACAACGTGCTGCTCGATCGCCGCAGCGGTGAGGCCGTGGCCCTGATCGACCTGGACACCGTGAAGCCCGGTCTGGTGCATTACGACATCGGCGACAGTCTGCGATCCTGTTGCAATCCGCTGGGCGAAGAAACCGATCAGATTGAGGCTGTTCATTTTGATCTGAACCTCGCTGATTCTGTGCTTGAGGGATATCTGGCTGTGGCCGGCCGTTTCCTCACCGAGGCCGAGCTGCGCTACATCCCCGATGCGGCCCGACTGATCAGTTTTGAACTGGGGCTGCGCTTCTTCAGCGATTACCTGTTGGGCAACACCTACTTCAAGGCCAACCACCCCGATCACAACCTGCAGCGGGCTCTGGTTCAGTTCCAACTCACCGCCAGCATCGAATCCCAGATGCCGGCGCTCAGGCACCTAGTGGAGCGTCATGCCGCTGCTGCATCCGTTTGAGCCCAGACCCGAGCTGGGCGGCATCGAGCTCGAGGGCAAAGCCAGCTGGCGGGGCGGAGTGCTCCAGGTGAGCTTTGAGCTGCGCACCCCAGGCAACAGCCTGAGCTGGCCGGCACCCGCCCTGCCGCCAGTGAGACGGGATGGGCTGTGGCAGAGCACCTGCCTAGAGGCCTTCATCGCAGCTGAGGGCGAGGCACCCTACTGGGAGGTGAACCTGGCACCCAATGGCAACTGGAATATCTACGCCCTCTCGGGCTACCGGGAGAACCTGCAACCAGTGAGCGGAATCACGAGTCTTCCCTACAGCTTGCGTCGATCAGAAGGAGCCCTCCAACAGCACTTCCAGCTGGATCTCAACCGCTGGATCCAAGCCGATCAACGGGTGGAGGTGTCTCTCACGGCCGTCCTGGAGGATCGCCAACAGGGCCTGAGCTACTGGGCCTGGAAGCACAGCGGGGATCAGCCCGACTTTCACCTCCGCGACAGCTTCCAACTCCTGCATCCGGAAGGACAAGAGCGGGGCGGCGCGTGATTCCAAAGCGGAAATGAACCTGCAGATTCCGGCAGGTGGCCTCACACTCCGTAGCATGCGATACATCCACACCCGGTTCCTTGCGCGTTACCCACTGCGGCGATGAGCATCTGATCCAGCTCAGCAGCGCTGAGGCTGCGCAGCTGGTGGATGCCTGTGCACTGCTGCTGCTGGCCTCCAATAGTGCTCCAGGTTGCACGCTCAACAGTGGTATGAGCAAACTGCTGCAAACGATGTTCGAGCAGTTCAGCAGCCACAGCGTGTAGGGCAGGCCACTAAAACGAGGGCATGCATGCTCTCTCTCTGCCCACCTGGTGGATTCATGTGGCCTCGGTGCTGGAGTGGGGGCTAGCGATCCTCGCCATTCAGCGCTGGGGAGAACGTCGCCAGGAACCTGAATGGAATTGGCTGGCCCTGGCGATGACCCCAGCCTTGATCAGTGCCATGGCCGCCTGCACCTGGCATCTGTTCGATAACGCCGCTGAGTTGCAGGGCCTGGTGGTGCTGCAGGCCGCCTGCACCGCTGTGGGCAACACCGCCATGGCGGGAGCCGCCTGGAACCTGGCGCGGCGCAACCCATGAGCCTGTTCACCCCTGCCGGTTTGCTCGAGGCCCTGGCTGGCGTGGATCCAGCCCCGTTCTTCGGGCTGTCGCTACTGCCCTATCTGGCCTTTCTCTGGTGGAGCTGGCGCTCAGGGCGCATGCCGCGGCTGGCGTTTTGGGGCTTCTGCCTCACCCTGTTGTTTGTACTCGTCACCATCGCCGCCGCAATCGTGGCCGAGCTGAGCTACGGACGTCAGCTCGCGGATGTGGATCCGCTGCACGGCGGAGCGGAGCTGTTTCTCACTTTGAGCAATGTGCTCGTGTTGCTGGGTTTCAGCCGCACACCGGCCCCGGATGAGCCCAGATGAGCAGTGAACAAGTCTTAAGCGCGGCGTGCACTAGGGCGTTGCCGCTCGGAAGATGAAGCGTCGCCCGAGAATTCGATGCTCGCTCCCCTGCTGGCTATCGCCCCCGCATCTGTGTCCTGGTCGCCCAAGGTGGGCCTGGTGATGATCGTTGCCAACGTGATCGCCATCGGCATCGGCAAGGCCACCATCAAGTACCCCAACGAAGGCGCTCAACTGCCCAACGCCGCCATGTTCGGTGGCATGAGCCATGCCTCACTGCTGGCCACCACTTCCTTCGGCCATGTGCTCGGCATGGGCACCATCCTCGGCCTGGCTGCCCGCGGCGTGCTCTGAAGCTGGGGCTGATACAGCCCACTGAGCCGCTTCAGCACCAGCCCAGCAGATAGGGCAGCACTTTCAGGCCATAGCGCTCGAAGCGGTAATCAAACAGCAGTGCCGAGAGATCTTCGGCACTGCTGTTTTTTTGTAGGCCCACCAGCAGGCGCTGCAGGCGCTGATCGCCCGCATTGCTGTGTAAACCAAGCCAGGTGCGGCGGGCCAAACGCCCACTGAGCGACCAACGCCAACCGAGACGCCGTTTCAGCCTGGGGGCATAGCGGCGCAACCGATCAGGCCGCCCGGCCAAGGCCTCAAGCAGCAACGGGGCCAGCACCTCACTGCTGGCCATCGCATGGCGAATGCCTTCCCCGCCGAGCAGGTTGCCGGTACTCACGGCGTCTCCAAGCCCAAGCAGGGGCCCCCGCTGATGCGGCTCCCGCCGGCGGATCGTGCTGCGAATCAAGCCGCCGTGGCGATCCAGCACCGTTGCCCCCTCCAGCTCCAGCCGCTGCTGAAGGCCCCGCAGCAATGAGTGCAGGGGCGGTTGGCGGCGGCGGGCGTCGTGGAGGCGGCACACCCCGAGCTTGAGCTGGCCGCTCTGCATCGGAAACACCCAGCCATACCCCTGGGGTACCCAGCTGCTGCCGAGCATGAAGCTGAGGCGATGGGCCCATCGCTGCCACTGCGAGATGGGCACCTGCAGCAGCCACTCCACTCCTTCGCCAGACACCAGCGAACCAGCCTCTGCCCGTGGATCGCCAAGCAAGGCCCGCCGCTGCCCCGTGGCATCCACTAACCAGCGGCAGTGATGGATCTGCTCCACGCCACCGGGCCCGCGCAGGCTGGCGCTGGCGCCGGAGCCGCTGGGCTGCCACTGGCGAACGGCCCAACCAAGCCTCAGTTCGGCGCCTGCCGCTTGGGCCTGAGCCGCCAGCCAGCAGCGCAAGGCGCCGAAATCCAACACAGCCCCAAGCCTGTGATCGGCGATCCAGCTGCAGGGCGCTTCGCCCGGACCATGCAGCTCCCACCCCTGCCAATGGGCTGCCTGCACCTGCTCGGGCAGCTGGAAATGCTGAACAGCCTCCAGCGGTAAGGCCGCACTGCTGAAGGCGCCATGGCGCAGATCTCGTAACGGATCCACGACGAGCACAGAAACCCCGCCCTGAGCAAGGAGCCGAGCCAGCAGCAACCCTGCAGGCCCGGCTCCCGCGATGAGAACATCAAACGTCTGAACGTCAGACACCCACCGGCTGGCGGCTCAGGGATCCGAAACGCTTGAGGATGCTGTCGGCCATCTGAGCGGGAGTGAGGCCGAGGGCTTTTTTGCTCTGATCGGGGGTGGCGTGATCCACGAGCTGATCAGGGATGCCGATGCGATGCACGGGCACCAGTACGTCGTGGTCGTTGAGGGTTTCCACCACGGCTGCACCGAAGCCACCGGGCAGGCAGCCCTCTTCCATGGTCACCACCCGGCCGATGCGGCGGGCCATCGGCAGGATCAGCGCCTCATCGAGCGGACGCAGGAAGCGGGCATTGATCACAGCGGCTCGCACGCCTTGCTCCTGCAGCAAGCCAGCGGTGGCCATGGCGGGATACACCATGGCGCCATAAGCAACGATCAGCAGGTCATCGCCATCGGCCAGCAGTTCACCGCGGCCAATCTCAAGCGGCTCCCAGCCCTCTTCCATCAGGGCGGCACCCTCGCCTTCGCCGCGCGGGATGCGCAGGGCGGTGGGGCCGTCGTGCTGCAGGCAGGTGATCATCATCCGCTGCAGCTCGGCTTCATCCTTCGGCGCCATCACCGTGAAGTTGGGCACGCAGCGCAGATAGCTGATGTCGTATTGGCCCTGATGGGTGGGGCCATCGGCACCAACGATGCCGGCCCGATCGAGCACGAAGGTGACGGGCAGGTTCTGGATGCCCACATCGTGGATCAGCTGGTCGTAGGCCCGCTGCAGGAAGGTGCTGTAGATCGCGCACACCGGGCGCAGACCCTCGCAGGCCATACCGGCCGCCATGGTTACGGCGTGCTGCTCGGCGATGCCCACATCGAAGTACTGCTTCGGCCGGGCCTTCTCCAACAGATCCAAGCCAGTGCCGGTGGCCATGGCCGCGGTGATGCCCACCACGCGGGGATCCTGCTCGCAGATCTTCACCAGCGTTTGGCCAAACACCTTGCTGTAGCTGGGGGGTTTGGGCTTGCTGGAGGGGTAGGCCTTGCCGGTGGCCAGGTCGAAGGCGCTCTGGGCGTGGTAGCCCACCTGGTCTTCCTCGGCAAAGGCATAGCCCTTGCCCTTGGTGGTGGCCACGTGCACCAGCACCGGCCCTTCATGGGCATGGGCCTGCTGGAACACCTGGACCATGCCGGCGATGTCGTGACCATCCACCGGGCCCATGTAGGTGAAGCCCAGCTCTTCAAACACGGCGCCCAGCTTGGGCACCGCCAGGCGCTTCATGCTCTCCTTGAGATTCTTCAGCTCGGTGGGCAGCTCACCATGCAGGAAGGGCAGGTGCTTGATCGCCTCCTCAGCGTTGTCTTGGAGGAACTGGAGCGGCTTGCTGTGCCGCATGCGGTTCAGGTGGGTGCTCAGCGCGCCCACCGGCGGGCTGATCGACATGTCGTTGTCGTTCAGCACCACAAGCAAGCGGGTGTGGGGCAGGTGGCCGGCGTGGTTGATCGCCTCCAGGGCCATGCCGCCGGTGAGCGAACCATCACCGATCACAGCCACGCACTTGAAGTCTTCGCCGCGCTGATCCCGGGCCAGGGCCATGCCCAGGGCCGCTGAGATCGAGGTGCTGGCGTGGCCGGCACCGAAATGGTCGAAACTGCTCTCGCAGCGCTTCAGATATCCCGCCACGCCGTTCTGCTGGCGCAGCGTGTGGAAATCGTTGTAGCGACCGGTGATCAGCTTGTGGGGATAGGCCTGGTGGCCCACATCCCACACCACGCGGT
>VFQS010001732.1_pt1 | contig 19255 bp, 3 predicted proteins | sample 3512361 | NCBI WGS metagenome assembly VFQS01 (sample SAMN10412375, study PRJNA504923) | tailings metagenome | isolation source: Relicate 1 Philex TSF3 active mining | place: Philippines
ATTATTATTATTATTATTATTATTATTATTATTATTATTATTATTATTATTATTAATCCTTTATATCTTTTTTAATATATAATTTTATTTATTAAAAAATTTTATTTTATTATAAAAATATTATTTAATATTTTAAACATATTTATTTAATCCAGACCAAACAGCTTGTGTTGAAACACCATTTCCAATAGCAGGACCACAACTCTTAATCCATTCTGCTCTTGAATAATAATCATCACTTACACTTTCTTTCATAAAATCAATCTTTTCATCATCACTCATTTCATTCCAATCTTTTGTATCATCTAATTTAGAAAATAACATAACATTTTCATGAATTGTTTTATTTGCATCTGTATATGATGATAATATACATTGTGTATCATCACTCTTCTCATATTGAGACATTAAACCTTTAACATCTTGACATATATAATTACCATCTTCATCAACTGTTTTATACATCCAATAATCAGGACATTTAATACCAACTGATTTCATATACATTGATGATGGACGTTCCATTCTAATTTTAGCATCTTTATTTAATTTATCAATATACTTCCAAATATAATATATTATTACAATTAATATTGCTATTAAACCAATTGAAGCAAAAACATTTACTACTGCTGACATTATTATATTATAATTTATAATTCATATATTATAATATTAGATTTTTATTATTTATTTTTTTAATTTATTTTTAAACTTTTGATTTATTTATAATTTATTTATTACAGAATTTTCTAAATAAATTAAATATAAATTAAAAATATTAAAAAGTAGAAGTAACAGAACGTAATGTTCTACTTCCTTTTTGAGACATATTTTTAGGTAAATCTATTGGATTTGGATAATAAGAAATATCTCTTATATATCCAATATATTGTTCTACTTCTGGAATAATCTTTTCAACACACCAATTTACAACTAAATTATTTAAATAAATTATTTGTTCTTTAATATTTGTTGGTAAATTTGTTGATTGTTGTAAATAAATTGAACGCATTACTATTTGAATTTCTCTATTTGACTGTTTTCCAATTATATACTTTTTATTACTCTTTATATATACATTATATCTTATACTATCTTGAATTAAATCTAAATTTTTTCGTGAAAAAAATAATTGATTTAATTGTGATGTTTCTTGAATACCATATAACATTTCTTCTTGAAAATTATTTTGAACTATCTTATTTTCATTATTATTTACTAATTTATCTGATCTCTTCTCTAAATCAGTATGAGTAACACGACCATTTTGAAATTGTGTTATATATTTATTTTCATTATCTACATTTTCAAATCTTTCAATATTAAATTTCATTTTTAAATAAAAATTTACTCTAATATATATTTATAAAAAATATTTTATTTTATTACTTATATCTTTTTTTTTATTAGTATAATTTTTATAGAAAATATATTATATAATCATAGAAGAAGTTATATATTTTTATTATACTTTCTAATATGAGTAATCCTGTTGATATACTTATAAATACTTATCCAGTATTACAATCAATTGTTAATCAAAAATATAATTCCATTAATGAAATAAATATTTATTATAACGCTTTAAATACAAAAGATAATCTTAATAATTATATTTTAGTAAATTTTATTAACTATACATTATCTGTTATTTCTAACCCACATTTTATTAATACTATTGTTTATAAAAATCCAAATATTTTATTATTTTTCGCCCAAAACCCTAATTTAATATCATACTTTTCAAATCCATCACATTTAGCTATTTATAATTCATTTTTAAATAGCGAATTTACTAATTCAACTTTCGGTTTTATTGATAGTGTTTCAAATCCTAAAACAGATATTTTTTGCTTTATTTCATCTTACTTTTTTACATTAACATCTTATTTATCTACTACTATTTCACAAAATTGCCCTCAAAATGGTATTATTCAAATTCATTCAAGTATTTTTGGAACAACATCAAATATTACAAAATTATTATCAAGTTATCCTTTAATTAATTATTTAGTTAATCAAAATTATATGTATGAAATTTATTATAATAATCTTTTTAATAACGCAAATTTAGTTAAATTATTATTATCTTATCCTGCTTTATTAAAAGCAATCATTTTAGATGATGATTTTAATGTAAATCCAAATATTCTTAATTTACTCGGTTATTACACTAATTTAACTTACGATTTCTCCTTTAATAATAATGATGCTTCTTACTTTTTAAATATTAATAATATTAGAAATATTAATTATGATTTAACAACTTTACTTTCTAGTACTTATTTAAACTCATATTTAGATAATAGTATTGTTTATCCTATTATTACAATTTTAGACCAAACAGATTATGATAGAAATGTTTTGTTAAATAATTATCCTTCCTTAAATATACTCATTAACCAAAATTATAATTATAATCTCTATTATAATATTATTCAAAATAAAAATATAATTAATTTACTCACTTTCGCCATTTCTCAATATCAACTCAATTTAATTAATCCTGTTTATGAAAATTTCCCAAATATAATAAATGATATCATTAATTATAATCCTAACCTTTTAGCATTCTTTTTTGATAACATTAATTTAACAACATATTTAAGCACTAATGCCAAAATATTATATGATTTTCTTATGTTTAAAGGTTCTGAAACTTATAATATCAAAAATCCTAATACAGACCTTTATAATAACTTTGCTTCACCATTTTTATCCATTAAAAATTTATTATATTTATTAAATTCTAATCCTAATCCACAACCTACAAATGGTATTACATATATTATTGGTAATGGAAGTAGCAAAATTATTGATATATATAACAATAATATTACTATATTCTATTTATTAAATCAAAATTATATGTATAATGTTTATTATAATAATTTGTTTTATAATCGTATTTTATTAAATATGTTAAATAATGATTTTTATGATAAAAATAGTGATACTATTATACCAAATTATTATTCAAATGAACTTTATAATAAATTTTTAAATACTATTTATTTAAATCCAAATTTAATAAATTTTTTGTGTATTAATTCACGTTTATTAAATGAATTTTTAATTATTAATGAAAATAATTTAAATGATTTTTTAAATATTCCAAATATTAATCTTCCATATTATGATTTAAATGATATATTATTTAGTTATGATATTGAAAATAATAGTAATTATTCCTCATTTTTAGAAAACTCTTTTAACACTTTCATTTCGAATAATAATAATGTAAATATTAAAAGTTTAATTTATCAAAATTATAATAATTATAACGGTTTAAATAATATTAATTATATTCCTTCAAACTATAATAATAATCAAAATATTTATTTAAATTTATTCAAAAATAATGATATGGTTATCAATTTTATTAATTATTTTGTTAATCAAAATAGTTCATATAATATTATAGATATATGCACAAATAACCCTAATTTATTAACATTTTTAGTTAATAACTATTTATTACTCTTCTTTTACAAATCTAATCCATTACTCTTTTCCGAATTTTTAAGCTACCAAAATTCTATTGCTACTCTTCCTACTACTGATTTAATAACATTAACGATTTCATTCAGTTTATATAAATATCCAGATACACCAAATACTATTTCACAATATTTAAATACTTCATTACCTATATCAGGTCCTTATAGTGGTATTGGTAATAATCCTCAAATATTAACTTTATTAAATAATAATCCTTTATTAGATACATTAGTAAAAGAGAATTATAATTATAATTTATTTTATTATAATTTATATAATAATAATAATTTAAATATTGTTAATTTTTTGAATAATTATCCAAATATAATTTCAATTATTTATCAAAATCCATTATTAATAAATTTTTTATTTCAAAATCAAAATTTTGTTGATTATTTTAATTTACCTGAAAATTTTAATAAAATAGATTTATTTTTATCTTTAAATATTATTAACATTCCATATGTAAATATATTTAATTTAATAAATAATAATATTTTATATTCCCAATTAAATACTTTAAAAAGTTTAAATTTTAATTATAAAAATCTTTCAAATATAATTTATCAAAAATATGTACACTCAAATTATGATAATTATGAAAATCTTTATTATAAAAATTTAGAAGATAACCAACTTTTATCTTTTATTTATTATTGTATTAGTGAATATAAATATCATAATTATACAAATAAAACAAATACTTATTATCCATATATTCATATTTTAGATATTTGTAATACTAATCCAAATATACTTAACTTCTTTAAAGTATATACTCATTTAGCATCTTATTTACAATTAAATTCATCAAAATTATTATTAAATAATATTTTAAAATTAGATACTATTAATGACCCATATACAAATTTATATACTTTAATTAAAAATTATGCTACTCTTAATAGTGAAACAACTCTTTTAAATGAATTAAATAAAGATTATAATCCATACTTTTCTATATACACTTCTTCAAATAATGTTATAAATAATAATATTGAAAATAATCTTAATTTAGCACCTTTATACATTTCTAATAATATTGAATTACTTTTAACATATCCTAAAATAAATTCACTATTAAATCAAAATTATAATGATAATATTTATTATAAAAGCATTTATTCTTCATTAACTCTTCAAAATTTATTATTAAAATGTTTATCAAACGAAACTACTTATATTGATTTTTTAAATATATTATATAAAAACCCAAATATAATACTATTTTTAGCAAATCATCAAACTTTAACATATATGATTTATAATGATACTCAAAATTATTTATATAATACTTTCGTTCATACTTTAAATAATGATAATATTATATCAAATTTAGAAGAATTATATTCAAACACTACTTTAAATATTTATTTAAATGAATATAATAAAGATTTTTTAACAAAATTTACTCAATTTCAAACATTATATAACCAAGATTATTTAAATATTTCTCGTTATAATCTTTATAACTTAAACCAAAATATAATTGATTTTATTTATTACTCTTTACAACTTAATTATGATGATTACACTTTTCCATATTTTATAAATATACTCGAAAAAAATCCAAATTTAATTAATTTTCTTAATTATAATACATCCATTATCTCATTTTTTAAAGATAGTAATAATAAAAATATTTATAAAGATTTGTTATCATACTCTTATACTTATTTATCTACTACTTTAACTATTGATAATCCATTAACAGATTTAACCACTTTTTTCACTAATTTTAAAAATGATTATTCATTATCATATGCTATTAATAATAATATAACATTTTTTAATTCAAATATATCTGAAACATATACTTTAAATTATACTTCCTTAAAATTAAAATCTTTACTCTTTTCATATCCAAATTTAGAAATATTACTTAATCAAGAATATAACTCAAATATTTATTATTATGCTTTACAAAACATTTATTTAATCGATCTTATTAATGAAGCAATAGATAAATATAACTCTTTATCATGGTCTATTCATATTGTAAATCACATTATTTATAAAAATCCTAATTTATTATCATTTTTATATAAAAATCCACGTTTAGTTTATTATTATTATCAAAATATTGATGATTTACTACCACTTTTAACATATATTAACTCTTCAACAACTCCGTGTACATTAAATTTATATGATTTTATTGAAACAAATGTATTATTAAAAGATTATTTAGAAAAACCGACATATGTTGCTGATTTAAGTAATATTGGTGTTGTGAAAGATAGTGTGTTATTACAAAACAAAATAAATAATTTAAGCACTATTGTTTATCAAAATTATAATCAAAATATGTATTATAAACATTTATATAATAATCGTACTTTAAATGATTTAATAAATAGTTCATCTTCTTTACAAACATTAATAACAAAAAATCCAAATATTGTTAATTTTTTAGCATATTATCCAGATTTAACAAATATTTTATATAATGTGCCAGCAAAATTAAGTATATTTTTATCAATTTCAACTTTACAATATCCATGTATTAATATTATAAATGAAATAAATACTTATGCACCATCATTAAATGTTTATATAGTAAATAGTTCAATATTATATAAAATTTTAAATAATACTTTATTAGGTTATATTGTTTATCAAAAATATAATAATAATATTTATTATGAAGCATTATATAAAAATGTAGATTTAATATATTTATTTTATAATAGTTCAACAAATAGCATTTTACCATTAATATATAAAAATCCAAATTTATTATTATTTTTATCAAATCAATTTACAAATGGTAATTTATTAGATTATTTACAATATGATATTAATGAAGTAAATTATGTGTCTCCATTTTTATCAATAAATAATATTGAAAACATATTAACAAATTTATATAATATACCATTTAAATATTATTTATTAAAAAATGCAATTATTCAATCAAATACTTATCAAAATATATTTTCAACTTTATTAGACCAAGATTATAATATAAATAGTGAAAATATAATTATTTATGAAAAAAGTATTTATAATAATTATAATTGTGATTATTTACAATTTATTTTTAATAAATTCTTCTTTTTATATAATGTTCCAAAATTAATTAGTACCTATAATTATGATTTCCCAAACATTTTCAATTTACTTATTACTAATCCAAATATTATTAACTTTTTATATAATAATCAAGATTTAATTACTTATCATAGAAACGCTCCATCTTTAAATTATAGTATTATTACTAATTTTTGGGGTTCTTTAAATGAAAACGCAAATTATTTAACTAAAAATATTAATAGCTTACTCTCTAATAGCGAATTTTATATTTACTCCTCTTTTTATAATCCATTAAATTCAATAATTTATGAATTAGGTAATGATACAAGTAATTTAATAAGTAAATATCCAATTTTTACTAATTTACTTCAACAATATTATAATAATCAATTTTATCAAGATTTAATTTATAATAGCACTAATTTTATTACTTTTATTAATACATATCCTTTAAGTATCGTTTTTAATGCATTCTCTTTTAATGCAAATATTATATCCTTTTTAGCTTTTAATGTAAATTTAACAAACTATTTTATATCAAATTCATCCGATATTTATTACTTTTTAAATAATTTAGATACTCAAAATCCAAGTAATAATCTTAATGATATATTATTATATAATGATTTAAATAGACCATTACTTGAAAGTAATAGTAAAATATTATATACATTAACAAAAAATTATTTACAAAATACACTTAAAAATCCAAATTATAGTATATTAAAAGATTTTTATTCTCAACTTTACAATCAAAATATTTATATTACAGATTTACAAAATCAAAAACTTATTTCATTTGTTTATTTAAATACTCGTTTATTTAATAATTTTAATCCACTATTACTTACTCCTTTACCTAATTTTTTAATTATTATTGAAAATAACCCAAATATTTTAAATTTTTTAAATATTAATAACACTTTTATGGATTATTTATCAAACGATACTAATTTAAATACTACAAATTCAACTACTTTTATGAATTCATATATTTATAGATTTTTAACATATACATACATAAATAGCACTTTATCTTATACTTTTACTATTTATGACCCATTAACAAATTATTATGATTTTGTTAAAAATTTAGATAACACTTTATATAATATATTAACACCATTAAATAGTAATATATATACTATTGGAACAACAACAGAATTAACAAATTTAATAAATGCAAATTTTAAATTAGAACTTTTATTAAATCAATTATATAATAATAATCTTTATTATAATGCACTTTATGAAAATAAATATTTTGTAGAACTTTTAGCTTCTTCAAATACTTTATTAAATAATATTTATTTAAACCCAAATATTATACTATTTTTAAATATTAATCCATTACTAATAATTGCTTTAATTAAAGATAACACATTATTAAATACTTTTAATACTTTACCAAATATAACAAATCCTAAAACAAATATTTATGATTTAATAATGAATAATAATAGCTATAATAATCTTTTTGGTAATTATTTAATCATCAAAAATGAATTATATATTTTAAATTTTTCTCTTTTAGAAGATTTAAAAAATCAATTTTATTTACATGAATTTTATTTACATAAATTATATCCAAGTAATAATGTTAATATTAATCATACTTTATACTTTTATAGATATAATTGCACTACTTTAATTAATTTTATAGAATATTTTTATAAAAATATTTATGTCCCAAATATTTTTAATATATTCTCATTTAATCCAAACTATTTAAATTACTTATTTTATCATAACTCTTTATTACAATATTTTGAAAATCACCCACAATATTTACAATCTTACTCTTATTTAAATGATTTATTAAATCCATTAACAAATTTAGACCCATTTACAAAAGAGTTTTTTATTAATATTGATGAAAATAGTGCATTAAAAATGATTGATTATGATAATATATTTAATAATATATTTTTAGAAAATCGAGATAATCGTTATTATGAAAATAATTTATTAATTTTATTAAATAAAAATCCAGATTTAAATAATTTAGCTTATCAAAATTATAATTATAACTATTCATTAAGTTTTTATGAAAATATTTATTTATATCATTTAACAAATCCTAATATAATATTATTATTATCATTAACTGAATATAATTTATTAGAAACTATTTATTTAAATCCAAATTTATTAGTATTTTTAACAAATAATCCAAATTTAGTCAATTATTTAAATAATTTTAATAATGAAATTAATACATTAAAATCATTAAATGGAATAAATAGTCCAACTACAAATTTATATGACTTATTTAATAACAACCAAAATTTCTCCATTTATTTAAATACTTTACAACAATTCATTTTTGATAATTACAAAATATTTGAAAAACTATTTTCACAAGCATATAACTCAAATATATATTATTCAACATATCGTAGTAACGAAAATTTAATAAATCTTATTTATAAATCAATTTTATATACAAATCCATCATTAATTGATATTTTTGAAACAAATCCTAATTTATTACTCTTTTTAGGTCAAAATCCTTTATTAGTTTCATATTTATATAATAATTTACAAGATTTTATTCTTTTCGTTAATTTACCAAATATTAATTATCCTTATAATAACATTTATTCAAACCTTATCCAAAATCTTCCATATTTAAAACCTTATTTAAGTCAAATTCCAATTGGATTAAATAGTAATGTAGGTATTACTAATGATATTATTACATTATTAAATCAATTTAGCACTATTAATGATATTATTAATCAAAATTATAATCAAAATGTTTATTATATTAACTTATTTAATAATCCGGAAATTGTATCATTATTATCAAATAATAATACTTTAAGAACTGTTTTTTATTACAATAATAATGTGCTTCAATTTTTAAATTTTAATCCATTATTATTAAATCACTTTTATACTAATCCAACTGATTTAAATATATTTTTAACAAATAATGGTATTTTAAATCCTATTACAAATTTATATGATTTTGTTGTAAAATATTTACCAACATTAGAAGGATTATTAAATGAAAGTTTAACAGGTATTTACAGCACAATTGGAACAAAAGATAATTTAACAATTTTATTGGAAGATAATATAAATTTAAATACTTTAATAAATCAAAATTATAATGAAAATATTTATTATTTAGATTTATATAATAATGATAATTTAGTAACATTATTATCAACAAAATCAACAATTACAACTATTTCAAGTAGTCAGCAATTATTAAATAAAATATATAAAAATCCAAATATTTTAAATTTTTTAAATAATAATCCACTTTTAATTAATTACTTTTTATCTAATAACACTTCTTTTAACCTTTTTATTCAACTTAATATTGAAAATCCATCTATTAATATTGATAATTTAGTTAAAAGTTCATTACCATTTTTATCAACTTATTTAACACAAATATCAATTGGTTTAAATAGTAATGTAGGAAATACAAATGAATTAAATAGTTTAATAGAAAATAATAGTATAATTAATAATTATGCAAATAGTCAAAATTATATAAATAACCTTTATTATATAAATCTTTATAAAAATAGTAATTTAGTAAATTTATTAACTAATTATGAAACATTATTAAATCCATATATTAATCAAAATCCAAATATTTTAAACTTTTTAGCTTCAAACCCATTATTAGTATCAATTTTATTACAAAGTAGTGATAAATTAAATATTTTTTTACAATTATCAAATATTAATTTAATGACAACAAATATTTATGAATTAATTCGCAACTCACAATTATATGGAAATATAAATTCAATAGAAGATATTATGATATATAATTATTTTCAAAATAGTGTTCCACTCTTCTTTAATGATTACATTTTTGATATATCTTTCGCATATAATGCTGTTTCACTATTTATGTATAATAATTTATCAACTTCATTACCAAATAGTGCTGAAATAATTCGTTTAAATCCAAATTTTCTTAATTTTTTATTTAATAATCCATTATTAACAAATGAACTTAATTTAGAATATTTAAATAATTATATTTATAATTGTGAATATATATTATCAATTCCCGAATTACAAGACCCAACAAAAGATATTAGTACATATATAACAAATTATATTAATTCACCATTAAATGTAACATTACAATTAAGTTTATTAAATACTAATTTACCAAAAAGTGGAATTAATTCATATATTGGAACAAATAATGAATTATCATTATTATTATCATTAACACCACAATTAAATGAATTAGTTTCACAAAATTATAATTCAAATATATATTATAAATCATTATATTATAATAATTATTTAGTTTCATTATTATTAACTGATTATAATAACAATAATAGTGCATTATTAAATTTAATTTATAAAAATAATTTAATATTAAACTTTTTGGCATATAATCCAAAATTAGTTGTTTATTTAAATAAAAATATAAGTGAAATAATTATTTTAACAAATAATCATAATCTATATTTAACAAATTCAAATATTTATGATATTTTATTACAAACAAATCTTAAAACATATTTAAATACATCTATTTCATTATTATCATCATCTTATGATGTTATTAAAAATATAATAAATCAAGAATATAATAGTTTATATGATAGTAATAATTTAAATATATATTATAATGCTTTACAAAATCCATATATATCTTATTTAATTTATTATGGAGCAAATTTAAGTAAAAATACTACAATTACAAATATTATTGATTATATTCAAAGTAATGCAAATATTATACTCTTCTTATTTAACAATATAGAATTAACAAAATTTTTAATATATAATGAAGAAGCATACGTCCAATTTATTAATTTACCAAATATAAATTTAGCTACAACAAATATAACTTCCGTTGTACAAACAAATTCATTATTATCAACTTATTTGAATAATTCATTAATTAATGGTGGATTAAATAGTGGAATTGGAAGCACACCAACTTTAACAAATTTATTAAATAATAATACTATTTTAAATCAAATTGTTTCTCTCAATTATATTGATAATATGTATTATATTAATTTATATTATAATCCAAATTTAGTTAATTTAATTAATAACAGCACACAATTATTACAATATATTTATACAAATCCAAATATTATCAACTTTTTAGCTCAAAATTCACAATTAGTTTTATATATGATTAATGATACTAATTATGTAACATCATTTTTAGCAATAAATAATGTTGGTATTATGGAAAATAATTTAGATTATAAATATGTTTTATATAATATATTATTAAATAGTTATGATTTATTAAAAAATTGTGTTAATCAAACTTATAATTTATTACCAAATATACCATATTTATATACTTATACTTTAAATAATTTAAATATTTTAGAATTTATTTATTTTACTATTCAAAATGTTAATACTATTAATATTGTTTCAAATATTATTTATGGAAATCCTAATTTTATTAACTTTTTATATGATAATCCAAATTTAGTTTCATATTTTACACAAAATATTGAAATATTACAAAATTTTATGACACTACCTGGTTTAGATTCACCTATTATTGATTTATATGAATTAGTTAAATATTATGGAACTTATACTTCAAATCAAAATATTATTAATCAATTAAATCAAAGTCCATTAATTGTGGGTATTAATAGTAATATTGGAACAAATAGTATTTTAACAAATTTAATTGAAAATAATAGTGCTTTTAAATCATTAATAAACCAAAATTATAATATTAATATTTATTATTTATATTTAATTACATATCCACTTATTGTTGATTTATTAAATAATAATTTTAATTTATTATATGCTATTTATAAAAATCCAAATATTATAACATTTTTAGGAAATAACCCAAATTTACTTGCTTACTTCAATATTAATCCTTATGCCGTTGAACTCTTCTTATCTATCCCAAATATTGATAATCCAATGTATGATTTATATACTCTTATTTCAAATTATGATAATACAACAATTAATAATACAACTACTTTTCAAACATTATTAAATAAATCATTATATGTATTATTAAGCACATATAGTGATTTAGAAAGCATTGTTTTACAATTTACTAATTTAATAAATATTCAAACTCCTTCTATTAATACTCTTAATTATCAAATGAATAATACATACTTTTATAATCTTTCCACTAAAAGTAGTTTAGTCGATTTTATTTATATCAATTTGAGTAATTCCGGATTGCCAAATATTATTAATGACAAAATTCTTAAAAATCCAAATATTATTAATTATTTAGCAAATAGTGATTTAACCTTTTTTAATACATATATTAATTCCATTTATAAAGCAATTATTACTAATCCATTAATAGATAATCCAGCAAATGATATTTATGAAATAAATATTCCATTATTTAATCCAAATCCCACTTATTTCCAAAATTCATATTATCCAAAAGAATTAATAACTATTGCCGGAGAAGATTATAATTATAATAATTTATTAGTTAATAATTTACAAATACATCAAATTTTAGAACAAAATTATAACAATAAATTATATGAATACAACTTAACTTCACCATTTTTATCTAAAAATTATTTATTACTATATTTATTAAATACAAGTCTTTATCCTTATTTAAATTTTTTAATTAATCTTATACCATCTAATGCTAATGTTATCAACTTTTTAGTTAATAATCCTTATTTATTACAAAATTTTATTGATATACCTAATAACTTTTTATACTTTTCATCATTAGTTCAACTTATTTTCCCATATGAAAATATTGAAGATTTAGTTCAAACTAAACCAATTATATCTCCATATTTATCAATTAATATAATTTATCCAAATTTAAGTGTTGAAATTCAAACTTTAATAAATCAAAAGTATAATAATGCTATATACAGAAATGTTATTTATAGTAATACTAAAATATATGAATTATTAACAAATAATTCACTCTTTTTATCAAAAGTTATCTTAAATCCAAATTTATTACTATTTTTACATAAAAATCCTGATTTACTTAATCTTTTTTATTTAAATAATAATCTTTTTACACAATTTTTATCAATTCCCATTATTTCAAATATACTTCAAGATTTATATTCATATTTTATTAGTGATGCTACTTTTTCATCTTATTTATATATTTATACTCCTCAAAACATTTCTTATAGCACAACTAATTTAAATACTCTTATGACTACATATCCACTTTTAGAAGAATTATTAAATCAAAATTATATTGGCAATAGTGATATTAATATTTATTATGATAATCTTTATTATAATCCTAATTTGGTTTCATTACTTTTAGTTGAACCAACTATTATTTCCGCAATATATAATAATCCTAATTTAATCAATTTCCTTTCAAAAAATTGCGCTAATCCACTCTCTTCATCTACATTATCATTAGTTGATTATTTATTAGCCAATTCATCACAAGTATCTACATTTTTATCATTATTACCTATATCAAATTATTTAATAAGTGATTTATATACTATATATGATACATCAATATTTTCAACATATTTAAGTAAAAATAATATGCCATTATTATATTCAAATACATTATTTGAAAATATATTATCATATGTAAATCAAAGTTATAATAATGATATGTATTTTAATGCTTTACATGAAAATAATGGTATTTATGATTTTATTAATTATGTTTATAATATTTATGATACTTATACTACAAAACCATTTCGAAATATTTTCCTTTTATTAAATAATAATCCAAATATACTCCTTTATTTACGCGAAAATAGAAGTATTGCTTTATATTTAACAAACCCACTTTATTATAATGATACCGTTCAATTTATGAATATATCCTATATTGATAAATTTAGAACAAATATTTCAATTTCGATTAATAATACAAATTATTTAGCAACATTACCTACTTTACCATCTTATACTACAACAGATTTAACAACATTATTAGATGATAATCCAAAATTATATACTATTGTTTCACAAAATTATAACGATTATATTTATTATAATAATTTATATAATAATCAAAATGTAGTTCAATTATTACTTAAAAATACTGATGAATATGCTGTTTTAATGCCACTTATTATTTCAAATCCGACATTAATTAATTTTTTCACAATGTATCCAACATTAGTTGATGCTTTATATAATAATGTTAATGATTTCTTATCATTTATGAGTATTGTAGGTTTAACAATTCCATCAAATAATTTAATAGAATTAGTTGGAGCAACTTATTTAAAAATATATTTAAATCAAGAGTATTTATATGTTTATGAAAATTATTATGTTATTCAAAACTTAATTAATCAACCATATAATAACGCAATTTATTTTAAATATATGAATAAAGATAAATATATACCACTATTATTCGAAAAATATAATTTATATAGTCCGTCTATTTTAAATGATATAGTATCTTTAAATCCAAATATTATAACATTTTTAGGAAATAATCCATCTTTAACTTACCAATTATATAATAATGATACTCTTTATTTTAATTACTTTTTACCACTTTTTGGAACATATTCATCTCCATCAATAAATAATTCACCAAAAACAAATTTATATGATTTAATATTAACAATACCACAATTAAGCATTTATTTAAATACAACTATAACACCATTTCCATCATATTCAACAATAGATTTAAATAATTTATTATCATCATATCCTATTTTAGATACTATTATTAAACAAAATTATAATGATTATATTTATTATAATAATTTATATAATGTGCCATCATTAGTTTCATTATTAACTAATTATCCAGATTTTTTAACAATAATATACGAAAATCCAAATATAATTAATTTACTTTCATATAGTTTATATATGATAGAACAATTAAATAGTTCATTAACATTAAGAACAGAATTTTTAAATTATGGAACAAAAAATCCAACATATCCAAATAATTTAACAAATAATAGTAATTACTTATTTAGTATGAATAATTTATATAGTGATAGTTATAGTGTAATAAAAGAGTTATGGAAATATGTAAATAATGCTTATTTAGGCTATGGAAATACATTAAATTCTCAATTTATTGTGACACCACTCTTTTATTCATTTAATTTAATAGACCAAATATGTAGAATACCATATAATGAAGCACTATTTTATAAATCAATTTATCAAAATATAGCATATGGAGGAAATAGTAATGATTATGTAATTAATTTATTAGGATATATTAATAAAAATTATAGTAATGCTAGTTTCTTAACATCTATATCATATAATCCAAATATATTACCATTTTTACATTATAATCCAGATTTCGTTTATGAAATTAAAAATAATATAAATGTTTGTGAATTATTTATTTTTAATCAATTTATTTCATCATCACTTACTGATTTATATAAATTATATTATAATACTATTCCATCTTCATATATTAATAATAATTTAGAAATACCTTATTCAATATATTCATTAGTATCTAAATCATTTACATTTAAAAACTTTTTATTACAAAATTATAACTATTATATTTATTACTCTTCAATTGTTTCAAATAATTTATTAATTAAATTTTTATTATATGCAATTGATAATGCACCATTATTTATAAATCAAATGTTAGAAAATCCAAATATAATATTATTTTTAAGCAATAATAATAAAATAGTTCAAAATTTATTAGATAATCCATCAAATATTTCTATATTCACATCAAATCCAAATATTACAAATATTCAATATAATTTAATAAATATAGTATTAACTACAACTTTGGAAAATTATTTAGATTATAATACTCGTTTATTATTAACAACACCAAATAATTATGTATTAAATTTAATGAATTGTCAATATAATAATAATATTGTAACAGCATCTCAACGTGGATCATTAGCACCAAATATTCCTCAAAATGATTATTATATGATTAATCTTTATTATGATAAAATAATGAAAATACCTAATATAGCTAAATTAATAAATTATGCTTTAAATGAATATGCTACATATAATAATAATTTACTTTATAATATGAATAATTATCCAAATATTATTAATAATATAATATATAAAAATCCAAATGTATTAAACTTTTTGGCACATAATCCATTAATAGTTCAATATTTATATACACCTATTGAAATAGATTATAATACATTAACTCCATTATATAGATTTTTAACAATATCTATTATAACAAATCCACAAAAAGATATAACATTATACATTTTGAATAATAGTGCATATAGCGATTTTGTGCCATTATTAAATAAAATTTATATTCCAACAGAATTAGCTTATTTAAATAGTCAAACAATTGTTAATTCAAATACAGAATTTTATGAATTTATAAACCAAAATTATAATGATGGAATATATGTTTCAAATTTATTTAATTATTCAAATAAAGTTATATCAATATTTATTGAAAATAGTAATTCACTCTTTTATAATATTGTTTATCAAAATCCAAATATTATTAACTTTTTAGTTTATTATCCAAGTTTAACAACATATTTAAATAATTATCCAAATACTATTCCTATTTTTATAAATATTCCAAATATTTCAAATGTTATGTTAAATATTTATAATACTATATTTAATTATTCATCTTCTTCAAATACATTATTATCAAGTTATTTTACAACATATTTAGGTGATAATTATAATGTAATAACATATAGATTAAATTATTTATTACAAAAATATCCATTATTATATATATTATTTAATAATAATAATCGTTATAATAATATAATATATAATTCACTTATTAATAGTATATTATTTACAAATAATTATACTGATTTATCATATACATATCCATATATAATGGATATATCATTAAAAAATAATAGTTTAATTCAATATTTATCAAATAATTCATATGGAAATAATTCTTTAATATATTATTTAAATGAAAATGTTAATAAACAAATATATGAAATAGAAAAGTTAGTTAAAAATATTAATTATGTAATAAATATTAATAATTTAATTAATCAAAATTATAATTATGAAATATATTTAAAAGTTTATTTTTATAATACTGTTTTTCAATCTATTTCAAAATTTATTACTGATATTGGTTTATATACTCCTTTATTAACAAATATGAATATATTATTATTTATTTATAATAATCCACGATTATTAGAATTTTATTATGGAGATGGACAAAGTGATATTTTAGCAACAAACAATCGTTTTATGAATTTATTTAATCAATCTATTCTTCCAACAACAAATATTACAAATGTTTTCAAAAATGATTTAATATTAAAATATTATTTAAATTCAAATTTGATAGATGGTGGATTAAATAGTGGTATTCCAATAAATCCTGATAATATTAATTTAATTCCATTATTAAATAATAATAGTATTTTAAATAATTTAGTTTCTCAAAATTATATTTTTAATTTATATTTTATTCAACTTAATAATTTTCCAACATTAGTTAATTTATTATATTATAATACTCAATTATTAAATATTATTTATTCAAATCCAAATATTATTAACTTTTTATATAATAATCCTTCTTTAACAATTTATTTATATAACGCTAAATTATGTAATCGTTCTTATGTCGATTTAATTACAACAAATCCAAACATATATAATATTTATAACAATTTATTTAATATTTATTCGAGCAACTCATTACAACCTTTTTTAAATAATAAATTCTTTATACCATCTTTATATGTTAAAAACTTTTTAAATAATTTTAATACTATATATTCAATCGTTTATCAACAATATAACGCAAATATTTATTACAATTCTATTAATAACGTTCAATCAATGATATCTTTAATAACAAATAATCAAAATATAATTAATTATATTAATTTAAATCCAAATATTATTAATTTTATGGCACAAAACCCTAAATTTATTGATTTTTACAAATTTTATTATGGTGAAAATATTCCAAATATTATATTCTTATACCAACTTACTAATAATATAGATATTAATAATAGTTCATCATATGGTATCATTGATAATAGCACAACACAAATAGCATCAAATCCAATAATCGATTTATATAAATTTTATTATCAAAAATTACCACAATATTTAAATAATAATCCAAATAATTTGGCTTCAACAAATGGATTTGGGTCAAATGCTAATTTAAATACTTTATTAACAAATAATGTTCTTTTACAAAATATAGTAAATCAAAATTATAATTATAATATATATAAATTATTTTTATTATTTAATGGGTTTTTAGTAACTCTTTTGAATTTAAATCCACAATTATTATTTTATTTCGTTTATAAAAATCCAAATATGATTAATTTTTTATTTTTTAATAATAATTTAATCAACACACTTAATCAAAATCCACTTTATGTTGAATTCTTTATTACTTTAACCTTTTGCCAAAATCCTGTAAATAATCTTTATGATAGCATTTATGAATATGATATTAGTAATAATAATATTATTAAATTATCAAATTATTTCGAAAAAGTTATGTTTATTGATTTAATCGGTAATATTGGTCCTAATTCAATTTTAATTGATACTTCTTCGGGATATCCATAAAATAATATTTAACCAAATAATCTTTCAAATTAATATTTAACAAAATATAGTATTTTCCCGAACAATGATTTTGATTATTTTTATCAAAACATTTTTTTTAATTTTAATATATTTTTTTTGATAAAAATAATCAAAATCATTGTTCGGGAGAAAATATTAAAAATAAAAAATAAAAAATAAAAAATAAAAA
>VFQS010001733.1_pt1 | contig 19249 bp, 13 predicted proteins | sample 3512361 | NCBI WGS metagenome assembly VFQS01 (sample SAMN10412375, study PRJNA504923) | tailings metagenome | isolation source: Relicate 1 Philex TSF3 active mining | place: Philippines
CGGCCGAGGGGAACCAGAGGACCATCGCCTGCGAGACGAGATGGACGACCGGGAAGACCAGGATCGCGGCCAGGATGTACCACTGGGAGGCGAAGACATGGCCGGTATGCCGGCGCGAGAAGGCGGAGGCGACCCAGAGGGCGACCACGAGGAAGCTGGCGGCGAGGAAAGGTCCGAAGGCGCGGGGCAGCTCGAGCCAGGCGATGCCGTTGGCCCGGCCGGCGAGGAGCGCGCCGACGCCGGCGACCAGCGCGAGGTTCCAGCCGAGGGCGCCGAGGACGGGCGCCCAGCCCACGCGGAGCTCGACCTTGCCCAGGCGATGGGCGGCCCAGAGGGCGAAGGCGAGGCCGGCGTTGGTCAGCCAACCGTAGGTGAGCAGCGTGTGCTCGACGGCGCGCAGCCGGCCGAAAAGAAGCGGCTCGCCGGCGAGGAAGCCGGGCAGATGCAGCTGGAGCGAGGCGACGAGGCCGGCCAGCGCGGAGACGACGAACCAGAACGCGCCGAAGGCGGCGAGCAGGAGGACGGCCGGGGCGACCGAGCGGTCGATGGGCGCGACGCGGCCGGGCTGGGTCTCCTCGAGGGTGGAGGGACGCTCGGCGGCGGGGGCGGAGGGGGCGAGGGACATGGTCGGTTCAGTTGTCGGCGCTCACTGCTTGGCGGCCTGCTCCTTGGCCGCCGCCTGGCGGAAGGCCTCGAAGCGGGAATTGTCGCGGGCGAGGAGCTCCATGGCCTGCTCGACGGGGACGCGGTAGGTGCCGTCGGCGTTGCGGCCGGCGGTCGAGAGCGCCTCCTTGGCCTTGGCCTCGAGGTCGAGGCGAAGGCGCACCTGGGCGTCGCGCGAGGCGGCGAGGGGCGACTGCGCGGGACGGGTCGCGAGGTGGGCGGCGAGGAGCACGCCGAGGGCGGCGAGCACGAAGGCGGCGACGCCGATCCAGGTGCGGGCCTGGGCGCCGACGAGCGGCTCGGGGCGGCGGTTGCGGTCACTCATGGTAGTCGAGGGATTCCTGGATGCGGGGGTCGTGGATGGGCAGGCACTCGGCGCGGCCGGCCGAGCGGAGGAAGACGGCGGCGACGAGGGCGCCGAAGCCGAGCACGCTCAGCAGGTCGAGGGCGAGATAGGGCGTGAGGAAGGGATCGGCCACGATGGGTCCGCCGTGGGGGAGCCGGGGGATGGCGTTGAACTGCAGGTCGGCCAGGCCGCCGAGCAGGATGAGCCAGGCCACGCCGACGAGGCGGGAGGCGACGATCTTCGTCCGGTAGAAGAGCAGAGCGAAGAACGGCAGGAGGAAGAAGCCGAAGACGAGGAACATCGAGACCCACCACCACTGGTTCTTCTCGCCCGTGGCGCCGTCGAACTCGCGGAGGTTGTACCAGATGGTCTCCTCGGGGACGTTGGCGTTGTAGATGATGAAGTACTGGGAGAAGCTGATGTAGGCCCAGAAGACGGTGAAGGCCAGCATCAGGCAGCCGAGGACGTGGCGGTGCGCCTGGTTGAGGACGCCCGAGAGCCAGCCGTGGGTGGACAGGCGATGGGTGACGATGACGGTGAGGGCGAGGGCGAGGCGGATGCCGAGCGCGAAGAACCACACGCCGTACATGGTCGAGAACCAGTGGTAGGTCAGCGCCATCAGGCAGTCGAAGGCGAGCAGCGTGAGGGCCAGGGCGGTCAGGGGCACGCCGAGGGCGGAGAAGCCGTGCAGGGTGTGGGTGTGCGAGGGCGTGCGGTCGGCGTCCTGGCGGAACGACCAGCGGCGCAGGGCCCAGGCGAGGGCGGCGAAGAAGAGGACGTAGAAGACGACGCGGCCGAGGAAGAACGGCTCGTTGAGGAACCAGGACTTGGCGTGACTGGCGTGGTCGCTGGCGACCGTCCAATCCCACACGGCGTGGCGATGGGCGGGGCTCAGGGCGAGGGGGACGACGCCGAGGAGCAGCACGAGGGGCAGCGCGGGCAGCGCGAACTCCCAGGAGCGGCGGATGACGGGGGCCCAGCCGGCGTCGAAGAGCCGGGTGATCATCGTGAGCATGAGCACGCCGATGAGGGCGCAGGCCCAGAAGAGCGCGCCGAAGAGGAGCGACATCTGGGGGCGGGCGCCGTGGTGGGGATCGCCGAAGGCGAGGGCGTAGACGCCCGCGAGGGCGACGGCGCCGACGACGGCGAAGGTCGGCCAGCGGGCGGACCAGGCGGAGGGGGAATGGGAGGCGCTCATGTCGCGGGGTTCACTTGGCGGTCGCCTTCACGGACTCGGGCGCGAGCTCGGGGGGGCAGGCCTGGGAAAGCTGGAGGGCGCGCAGGTAGGCGACGACGGCCCAGCGCTCCTCGGGGGTGAGGTACTCGCCGTAGGGCTTCATCGTGTTCTTGCCGTTGGCGATGACGTCGTAGACCTGGCCGGCCGGGTAGGCGCGGTAGAGGGTCGTCTGGAGGTTGGCGATGGTGGGCATCGACTCGGCGCCCTCGATGGCGGAGCGGGCCTTGAGGATGCCGTTGCCGTCGGCGACGGCGCCGTGGCAGACCGCGCAATGGATGCCGTACTTCTTGCGGCCGAGCGCGAGGACGTCGGCGTCGACCTTGTAGGGGAGCAGCTGGCCGTCGGCGCCGAGCCGCAGGGAGAGGCGGGGGAAGGCGGCGAGCCAGGCGCCGGAGGCGTCCTTGCCGGAGACGAACTCGGGGTTCATGGACTCGGCGCGGCGGAAGCCGGGCTCGGTGACCTTGGCGGGCTCGAGGCCGGTGGCGCGGGCCACGGTGCCGGGGACGGCGGGGCGCGACGCGCTGCCGTCTGCGAAGAGGGGCGAGGCGCCCTGGGGGTCGTACTTGGACTGGCTGTCCATGTCGTCGAAGACCTGGATGGGCGGCTCCTTCGAGACCTTGCCCCGGAATTCGAGGAAGGAGACGGCGGCGACCGTCACGAGGGCCAGGATGGCGAGGGCGAGGCGCATGGGGATCAGTCGCGGACGAGGGTGATGTCCTGGCCGCCGAGCGAGGCCAGCAGGTCGCGGGCGTCCTCGGGGCTGCGGAAGCGGGGATCGGCGGCCTCGAGGACGACCATGAAGGTGTCGTCGGTCACCCGCGCGAACTGGGGCACCTCGAAGAGCGGGTGGTGGTGGCGGGGGAGGCGGTTGGTGAGGAACTGGCCGAAGAAGGTGCCGAAGGCGGCGAACAGGATGGTGCACTCATAGAGCACCGGGAACGGGTAGATGACGCTCCAGTAGGGCTTCGCGCCGACGACGAGGGGGTAGTCGAAGCTGTTCGTGTACCAGGTGAGGAGGCAGCCGGTGACGAAGCCCGTCAGGCCGCCGAGCAGGGTCAGGCGGGGGATGGACGAGCGCGGCAGGCCCATGGCGGCGTCGAGGCCGTGGACGGGATAGGGCGTGTGGACGTCCCAGCGGGTCCAGCCGAGGTCGCGGATGCGCTCGGCGGCCCGGTAGACCTCGGGCGCGCGGCGGAAGGAGGCGATCACGCCGTGGACGCGGGGGCCGCGGTCGTCGCGGCGCTCGGCGCGGGGGGAGGGGTTCTGGTCGTTCATCGGGGTCGGGCTCCGGTCTCAGTGGGCGTGGGGGTCGGCCTGCGGGGTGACCATCTTGACCTCGGCCATGGGCAGGAGCGGGAGGAAGCGGATGAAGAGCAGGAACAGCACGGAGAAGAACCCGAACGTCCCGAAGAAGGTGAAGATGTCGACGATCGTGGGGCTGTAGTAGCCCCACGAGGACGGCAGGTAGTCGTTGGCCAGCGACGTCACGGTGATGACGAAGCGCTCGAACCACATGCCGACGTTGACGAAGAGGCAGATGATCCAGACGAGCGCGTGGTTCTCGCGGACGGCCTTGAACCAGAAGAGCTGGGGCGAGATGACGTTGCAGGTCACCATGATCCAGTAGGCCCAGGCGTACTGGCCGAAGGCGCGGTTGATGAAGGCGAACTTCTCGTAGGGGTTGCCCGAGTAGGCCGCGATGAAGAACTCCGTGGCGTAGGCGTAGCCGACCATCGTGCCCGTCGCCAGGATGATCTTCGTCATGTTGTCGATGTGGTACTGGTTGATGACGTCGTGCAGGCGGTAGATCGCGCGCAGCGGGAGCATCAGGGTCAGCACCATGGCGAAGCCGGAGAAGATGGCGCCGGCGACGAAGTACGGGGGGAAGATGGTCGTGTGCCAGCCGGGGACGATGGAGACGGCGAAGTCGAACGACACGATGGTGTGCACCGAGAGCACGAGGGGCGTGGAGAGGCCCGCGAGCAGCAGGTAGGCCATCTCGAAGTTGCTCCACTGGCGGTTGCCGCCGCGCCAGCCCATGGCGAGGAAGCCGTAGAACGCCTTGCGCCAGAAGGTGCGCGCGCGGTCGCGGATGGTGGCGAGGTCGGGGATCATCCCCATGTACCAGAAGAGGGTCGACACCGTGAAGTAGGTGGAGACGGCGAAGACGTCCCACTCGAGCGGCGAGCGGAACTGCGGCCAGATGGCGTTCTGGTTGGGCAGCGGGAAGAGCCACCAGGCGAACCAGACGCGGCCGACGTGGAAGAGCGGGAAGATGCCCGCGCACATGACCGCGAAGATGGTCATGGCCTCGGCCGCGCGGTTGATGGAGGTGCGCCAGCGCTGCCGCAGGAGGCAGAGGATGGCGGAGATGAGCGTGCCCGCGTGGCCGATGCCGACCCAGAACACGAAGTTGACGATGGCCCAGCCCCAGCCGGCGGGCGAGCGGAGACCCCAGGTGCCGGTGCCGGTCGAGACGAGGTAGGCGAGGCCGACGCCGGTGAACGAGGCGAGCAGGAGGGCGATGACGAAGGTCACCTTCCACCAGGTGGGCGTGGGCTCCTCGACGATGCCGCAGACCTTGTCGGTGATCCAGTGGAAGGAGCGGTCGTTGAGGACGAGCTGCGGGCGGGGAAGCTCGGCCGGGCGGACGCGCGAGAGGGCCTCGGGCGGGTTGCCGGCGGGTTCGGGGCTATGGGCCATGGGCGGGGACGTTCGTCAGTTCGGGGTTCGCGGCTCAGTGGCCCTTGCCGCCGTGCGCGGCGGGCGCGGGATGGGCGCCCTCGCGGCCGGCCAGCTCGAGGCGGGACAGCGGCGCGGCGGACGCGCCCGGCATGCGGGGGTTGGGGTTGCGGAGCTTCGCCTGGTAGGTCGTGCGCGGGCGCACGTTGAGGTAGGTGAGGAGGCCGTAGGTGCGGGGCGAGGCCTTGGCCTTGGCGACGCGGGAGCCGGCGTCGGTGATGTCGCCGAACTCGATGGCGCCGGCGGGGCAGGCCTGCTGGCAGGCGACCTGGATGGCGCCGTCGCGGACCTTGGTGTCGCCGGAGGCGCCGGCGCGGACCTTGGCCTGGATCTTGGCCTCCTGGATGCGCTGCACGCAGAAGGTGCACTTCTCCATGACGCCGCGCATGCGCACGGAGACGTCGGGGTTCTTCTGGAGCTTGAGCGACTCGGCCATGCCCTTCGGCCCCAGCGGGCCCTCGTAGAAGCGGCCGATCTGGCGGTCGTTGTAGTCGAGGTAGTTGAAGCGGCGGACCTTGTACGGGCAGTTGTTCGCGCAGTAGCGGGTGCCGATGCAGCGGTTGTACGCCATCGTGTTGAGCCCCTGCTCGTCGTGCACGGTGGCGTTGGCGGGGCAGACCGACTCGCAGGGCGCGTTCTCGCAATGCTGGCAGGCGACGCCGAGGAAGGTGACCTGGGGATTCTCCGGGATGTCCATGCCGGCCTGCCCGCGGCCGTCGAAGAAGTAGCGGTCGAGGCGCAGCCAGCGCATGTCGCGGCCCTTCAGGACCTGGCTGCGGCCGACGACGGGGATGTTGTTCTCGGACTGGCACGCCGTGACGCAGGCGGTGCAGCCGGTGCAGGTGTTGAGGTCGATCGACATGCCCCACTGCTGCTGGACGGGGGCGTCCGCCCTGCCCTGCCAGACGGCGACGTTGGGCGGGACGGCGTGGTCGGGATGCTCGTAGGCGGAGTTGCCGCGGGGCGTGGTGACGGCGGCGACGGCGAGGGGCGTGGCGGCGTCCTTGCCCGTGCCGAGGGGGGACGGCAGGTGGCCGTCGAGGCCGAGGCGGGCGGCGAAGGCCGGGTTCTTGGCGAACTCCTCGGGCGTGCCCTCGCGGATGAGGTCGCGGCCCTCCATGGACCAGTGGTCCTGGGTGTTGGCGACGACGACGGACTCGCCGGTGAGCTCGAGGGTGGCGCCGGCGGCGCCGAGGGGGGCGGCCGAGGAGGCCAGCGGGTAGGCGTCGAAGCCGATGCCGACGATGCGGTTCTCCGACAGGCGCTCGGTGACGCGGGCGCCGGAGCGGCCGACGGCCTTGCGGCCGAAGCCGAGCTGCAGGCCGAGCGTCCACTTGGCCAGGCCGGGCATGATGAAGGCGGGGCCCTCCACCGAGCGGCCGCCGAGGGTGACGCGGACGACGCGGCAGGTGAGCTTGCCGGCCTCGACCGAGTTGATGTTGCGGTTCAGCTGGCCGAGGCGGTTGATGACCATCGGCTCGGGCTCGATCTCGAGGGCCTTGGCGAGCGCGGGGCTGACGAGGATGACGTTCTCCCAGCAGGTCTTGGACATCGGGTCCGGCTGCTCGAGCAGCCAGGCGTTGTTGCCGAAGCTGCCGTCGCCGGCGTGGGCGCTGGGCACGAGGCGGACCTCGAGGTTGGCGCGGGAGAGCCCGGGGGCGGCGGGCGCGGCGGGCGTGGAGACCGTGCCGGCGAGGGCGCGGGGGAAGGCGGTGCCGGGAAGCACCCCCTCGGCGAGCCAGGCGTCGAAGGCGGCGGCCGAGGCGTCGCGGCCGACGGCGCGGGCGATGGACTCGAAGGTGGCGCGGACGAGGCCGAGCGCGTCGCCGGACTGGCCGGCGAGCAGCGCGAGGACCTCGGTCTCGGCGACGCCGTCGTACAGCGGCGCGATCATCGGCTGGACGGGCACGTAGGTGCCGTCGAGGGCGCGGCCGTCGGACCAGGACTCGAGGTAATGGGTGGCGGCGACGAAGAGGCCGCCGCGGGCGCGGACGGCGGCGGAGGTGTCGTCGTGCTCGGCGCCGTGGAGGCCGACGCGGACCAGCGTCTTGGCGGCGGCGAGGACGTCGGCCAGGCCGGCGTCGGCGGGCGCGTCATAGGCGGGGTTGCCGCCGACGATCACGAGGGTCGAGGGGCGCGCGAGGGCGAGGTCGCGCAGCGTGGCCGCGGGGACGGCGTCGGTGCGGACGTACTCGAGCGTGCGGCCGACGGCCTCGAGCAGGTCGTTGATGGCCTGGACGCAGCCGTGGGCGGCCGCCGGGAGATGGGCGCCGGCGACGACGAGCGAGGCCCCGCGGTTGGCGACGAGGTCGGCCGCGCACTCGCGGACCCAGGCGGGGTCGACGTCGAGCGCCGGCAGCTCGCCGACCGAGGGCTGGCCGAGCTGGCGGCGGACCTGGTCGAGCAGGTGCAGGGCGAGCGCGGGGATCGAGCCGGTGGCGAGCGGGAGGCGATGGTCGGCGGCGGCGCCGGTCAGCGTGAAGAGCGACTCGGCGACGTAGAGGCGCACCATGCCCTTGGCCTGCTCGGCGGTGTCGGCGCGGCGGGCGGCGGCATAGGCGCGGGTGGCCTCGACCTGGGCGTCGCCCGAGCCGAGGAAGTCGGCGTCCAGCGCGACGACGCGCCTGGCCGCGGCGAAGTTGGGGAGCGCGCGGATGCCGGGGCCGACGGCGCGGTCGCCCGCGGCCTGGTCGACGGGCGTGTGCTCGGCCCAGATGGACTTGGGGAAACGGGCCTTGAGCGCGGCGACGAGGCGGGCGCGCGTGGGCGAGGTCGAGGGGCGCGCGAGGAAGGCGAGACCGGCGCCGCCGGTGGCCTCGAGGGACTTGCCGAGGGCGGCGAGGCGGTCGCGGACCTGGGCGGCGGCGAGCGCGGCGCCATCGGTGCCGACCGACACGGTGGCGCGGTCGGGATCGTAGAGGTCGAGGATGCTCGCCTGGGCGAGCTTGGAGGAGGCGGTGCCGGAGGCCGGATGGCTCGGGTTGCCCTCGACCTTGGTCGGGCGGCGCGAGTGCGTCTCGACGAGGATCGGCTGGTTGGCGTGCTCGCCGGGGAAGGAGGTCGCGAAGAAGGTCGGGATGCCCGGGATGGTCATCTCAGGCGTGCGCGCGTAGGGCAGCGTGAGCTGGCGCGGCTCGCGGCAGCCGGCGAGGCCGAGGCCGGCGAGGGCGAAGGACGCGCCCATGAGCGAGAGGAAGGCGCGGCGGTCGACGGGGTCGAACGACGCGGCGCCGTCGAGGAACTCGCGCTCGGCGCGCGAGCGGAACTCAGGGGACTTGTTGCGCTCCTCGAGGCTGCGCCAGCGGGCGGGCTCGCCGTCCTGGGGCTCGGGGTGGACAAAGACGCGCTTGCTCATCGGGAAAATGTCGGGGGATCAGCGGTGGCAGCCCGAGCAGCTCTGGGGCGGCAGGACCTTCCAGTCGTGGACGAACTTGGTGCCCATCTCGCGCTGGGCCTCGGGGGACGGGGCCTTCCAGGCGAGGTCGGTCACCTTGTCGACGGGACGCAGGGCCTTCTCGGGGTTGCGGTGGCAGTCCAGGCAGAAGGACATGCTCAGGGACTTCCTCTGGCCGACGACTTCCATCTGGTCGACGCGGCCGTGGCACTCGACGCAGCTGATGCCGCGGCTGACGTGGACGGAGTGGGGGAAGTAGACGTAGTCCGGCACCTTGTGGACCTTCACCCAGGCCACGGGCTCGCCCGTGGCGTAGCTGTCGCGGATGGGCTGGAGCGCGGGCGAGTCCTTCTTGACCACGCTGTGGCAGTTCATGCACGTCGCGGTGGAGGGGACGTTGGAGTGCGGCGACTTCTCGACGTTGGTGTGGCAGTAGCGGCAGTCGAGGCCGAGCACGCCGGAGTGGAAGCCGTGGTCGAAGGCGACGGGCTGGTCGGGGGTGTATCCGACGTTCAGATACTCATTGGTCGCGTAATGGTTGATGGCCGCGACGAGGAGGGCGCCGGAGAGAGCGAGGAACGCGAGGATCTTGGTCGGCGCCGCGTTGGACCAGCGGGGGAAGGGATTGCCGCGGCGGGCGGGCTGGTTGAGGAAATCCAGGAGACGTCGGATCATGGGGTCGACGGGTTATCGGCCGAAGGGGAGGGTCGGGGTGGGCCGCGACCCGGCAGGGGCGCTCGCAGGAGCAAGGAACGTCCGGTACCGGGATGTCGGCATAAGGTACCTGTTGGAATCCCCGCCGTAGCCCCTGTTCGCAACCCTATTTTGAGGGTTTTGAGGGGGAAAAGGGGGGAGCAAGAGGGGTGAATTGACGGGTTTTTAACAACGCAACTACCAATAAACTCATAAATCATTAACTATTAATTGTTTAAGACAACAATAGCCGAGGCAACCCCCTTGCCCCACCCCTCTGAAGCGAAAAGGGACGTCCGACTTATTAGCCGGACGTCCCTGATGGGACAAATCGACTAATCCTCAGGCCTTGACCGAGCGAGCGGCGCTGCGGACCAGGTCCGTGAAGCTCTTCGCCTCGAGGGCGGCGCCACCGATGAGGCCGCCGTCGATGTCCGCCTCGGCCAGGATGGCGTCGGCGTTGTCGGGCTTCATCGAGCCGCCGTAGAGGATGCGGGTGCGGGAGGCCGTCTCGAGACCGATCAGCTGCCCGAGGCGGCTGCGGATGAAGGCATGGACCTCCTGGGCCATCGCCGGGGTGGCGGTCTTGCCGGTGCCGATGGCCCAGACGGGCTCGTAGGCGATGACGACCTGGTCGGCCTTGGCGGCGGGCACGCCGGCCAAGCCGGCATCGAGCTGGGTGCCGACGACCTCGAGGGTCTTGCCGGCCTCGCGCTCGGCGAGGGTCTCGCCGACGCAGAGGATGGGGCGGAGCGTGGCCTCGAGGGCGGCGAGGACCTTGCGGTTCACGACGGCATCGGTCTCGCCGAAGAGGGCGCGGCGCTCGCTGTGGCCGAGGATCACGTGGGTGGCGTGGAGATCTCGCAGCATGGGGGCCGAGACCTCGCCGGTGAAGGCGCCGTTGGGCTTCTCATGCAGGTTCTGGGCGCCGAGCGCGATGTGGCTGCCCTCGAGGAGGCGGCCGACGCGGTCGAGCGCGGTGAAAGGAGGGCAGACGACGACATGGACCTGCGACTCGGTGCCGATGGCGGCCTTGAGCGCCTCGGCGAGGTCGGCGGCCTCGGTGGCCGTCTTGTTCATCTTCCAGTTGCCGGCGATGAGGGGGATGCGGAGGGACATGGGGAGCGGGGGTCGGGTAATTAGGGGATGGGAGGATGGAACGGAATGTGAATGGCAAACGAAAGGGCGAAGAGCGAAAAACGAAAGGAAATCCTCGCGCGGGGAACAATCCGCCCGGGCCCTTTCGTCCCTCGTGAGATCGGGACCTATCCGATGGGCGGTCCTCCGCCCACTGCCCTTTCGTCTTTCGTCCTTCGCTTTTCGCTCACCGGGGCGCCCCCGGTTCCGCCCCTCACACCTGGTCCAGCGCGGCCACGCCGGGCAGGACCTTGCCCTCGAGGTACTCGAGGGAGGCGCCGCCGCCGGTGGAGCAATGGGAGACCTTGGTGTCGACGCCGAACTTCTTGGCCGCGGTGGCGGTGTCGCCGCCGCCGACGACCGTGAGGGCGCCGCGGGCGGTGGCCTTGGCCACGGCCTGGGCCATGGCCTTGGTGCCGCCGGCGAAGGCGTCGAACTCGAACACGCCGCAGGGGCCGTTCCAGATGACCGTGCCCGCGCGGGCGATGGCCTCCTCGTAGAGCGCGATGGACCTGGGGCCGGCGTCCATGCCTTCCCAGCCGGACGGGATGCCCGAGGCCATGTCGGCCGGGCGCGTGTTGGCGTCGGGCGAGAACTTGTCGCCGCACACGAAGTCGACGGGCAGGGTCACGCGGCAGCCGCGGGCCGCGGCCTTGTCGAGCAGCTCGCGGGCGATGAGGGCGCCCTCCTTGTCGAAGAGCGAGTTGCCGATCTCCATGCCGTCGCAGATCTTGCGGAAGGTGTACGCCATGCCGCCGCCGATGATGATCTCGTCGGCCTGGGCGATGAGGTTGCGGATGAGCGGGATCTTGTCGGCGATCTTGGCGCCGCCGAGGATGGCGAGCAGCGGGCGGCGGGGATTGCGGAGGACGGCGTCGAAGGCCTTGAGCTCGGCCTCGAGCAGGAAGCCGGCGGCCTTGCGGGGCAGCGCGACGCCGACCATCGACGAGTGGGCGCGGTGCGCGGTGCCGAAGGCGTCGTTGACGTAGACGTCGCCGAGCCGGCTCAGCGAGGCGCGGAAGGCGGCGACCTTCTCCGGGTCGGCCTTGAGGCTGGAGCCGTCCTCCTGCTTCACCTTGCCCTCCTCCTCGATGTGGAAGCGGAGGTTCTCGAGCAGCAGGACCTGGCCGGGCTTGAGCGCGGCGGCGGCGGACTCGGCGACGGGGCCGACGCAGTCCTCGGCGAAGGCGACGGGGCGGCCCAGCAGGCGCTGGAGCTCGGCGGCGACGGGACGGAGGGAGAACTTGTCGACCCGCTTGCCGTCGGGGCGGCCGAGGTGGGACATCAGGACGACGCTGGCGCCGGCGTCCAGGACGTGGCGGATGCTGGGCAGGGCCGCCTCGATCCGCTGGGTGTTCGTGATGGCGCCCGTCTTCTTGTCCTGGGGGACGTTGAAGTCGACGCGCATGAGGACGCGCTTGCCGTTGAGGTCGCCGAGATCGCGGAGGGTGAGGACAGGCATGATCGGAAGGGTTCGGGAGGGAGGGGATTAGGGGAGAAGGGGGAGTTGGGGAAGAAAAGAAGCGGGGCGGACCCGGGAAGGGTCCCGGAAACAGGACAGGCGACCCGGTGGGGTCGCCTGTCGGGCGGGACCTGGGCGCCGGCTCAGAGCTTGGCCGAGACCTTGGTCAGGAGCTCGACCACGCGGTTGGAGTAGCCCCACTCGTTGTCGTACCAGCTGACGAGCTTGAAGAAGTTCTTGTTCAGCTCGATGGACGAGCCGGCGTCGAAGATCGAGGAGCTCTTGTCGTGGATGAAGTCGGAGGAGACGACCTCGTCCTCGGTGTAGGCCAGGATGCCCTTGAGGTAGGTCTCGGAGGCGCGCTTCATGGCCGCCTTGATCTCGGCCAGCGAGGTGTCCTTCGTGGTGCGGACGGTGAGGTCGACGACCGAGACGGTCGGGGTGGGCACGCGGAAGGCCATGCCGGTCAGCTTGCCCTTCACCTCGGGGCAGACGAGGGAGACGGCCTTGGCGGCGCCGGTGGCGGAGGGGATGATGTTGGTCGCCGCCGTGCGGCCGCCCTTCCAGTCCTTCTTGGAAGGACCGTCGACGGTCTTCTGGGTGGCGGTGTAGGCGTGGACGGTGGTCATCAGGCCCTCGGCGATGCCGAAGCCCTCCTTGAGGAGGACGTGGACGAGGGGCGCGAGGCAGTTGGTGGTGCAGGACGCGTTCGAGATGATCTTGTGGTCGGCGGTCAGCTTGTCGTCGTTGACGCCGATGACGACCGTGAGGTCCTCGTCCTTGGCGGGAGCGGAGATGATCACCTTCTTGGCGCCGGCATCGAGGTGGCCCTTGGCCTTGGCGGCCTCGGTGAAGAGGCCGGTCGACTCGATCACGACCTGGACGCCCATCGCGCCCCAGGGGAGCTCGGCGGGGGTCTTGGCGGACACGACCTTGATCTCATGGCCGTTGACCACGAGGACATCGTCCTCGGCCTTGTCGGGGGAGGACTTCTTGGAGGCGACGGTGCCCTGGAAGCGGCCCTGGGTGGAGTCGTACTTCAGGAGGTAGGCGAGGTTGTCGGCGGGGACGATGTCGCCGACGGCGACGACGTTGAACTTCGTCCCCAGGTGGCCCTGCTCGACGAGGGCGCGGAAGACGAGGCGGCCGATACGGCCGAATCCATTGATAGCGACGTTGATGGCCATGGTGCGGAAAGGGTCAGCAAAGCCCACGCCCGAACGAAAAGGCAAGCGCCGAAACGGTCAGCGCGACCAGAGGCCCCCGCCGAGGGGCGGGAGGACGAGGCGGCCGTCCCTCCACGCGGGGGAAGTCCCCGGCGCGTGCGGGCAATCGGGGCGGGGCGAGACGGCGACCGGCGCCCAGCCGTCGGAGGGGACGTCGAGGGCGACCTCCCACGGGTGCGGGTTGGCGGCGACGAGCACCCGGGCGGGCCCCATGGCGCCGTCGGCGTTGAGCTCCGCCGCGAAGGCCTCGCCGTCGGACGCCAGGAAGGGCCGCATCCACCCCGGGGAGACCGCGGCGCGCGGGCGCAGGGGCGCGCCGGCCTCCGACAGCCGGAAGTTCACGAGGGCGGCGACGAAGGCGTGCTCGGACGCGAAGCGGGCGAGGCGCGCGGCATCGAGCGCATTGAGGTCGCCGCGACGCCAGGTGTTGCCGACGCCCCGCTTGCCCTGGAGGAAGTCCTGCCCGGCGGCGAGCATCGGCACCCCGACGGAGCCAAGCAGGATGAGATGGGCAAGGCGGGTGCGGAGGATGTCCTCGGGCGCCGGGTCCGAGCCGTCGCCGCCGGGTCGGACGGTGATGCGGTCGATCCAGGCATGGTCGTCGTGCGACTGGAAGTAGCGGAGCCGGGCCGAGGGGCGTATCCCCAGGCCGGCCATCTGGTGGAGGAGGTCGCTCGCGCGGGCATGGCCGCGCACATACGCGGGCAGGAACTCCCGGAAGCCGTCGTCCCACGCCGTCCACGACGTGCGGTCGAGGTCGGGGCCGACATGCCCGCGGAAGCTCCAGGGCTCGGCGATGAGGATCTTGCCGGAGGCGCGGGCGCGCACCTCCGCCTCGACGTCGCGCAGGACGGGTAGCCCGAGCAGCTCCGCGAGGTCGAGCCGCACGCCGTCGGCCCCGTGGACCAGCAGCCAGTGCAGCACGCTGTCGGCGACGAGGCGGGCGCCGACGGGCGACTCGGAGCGGAAATCGTTCCCGCAGCCGCTGTGGTTGCTGAGGGCACCCGAGGCCTCGCGGCGATACCAGTAGTCGGGGTCGAGCGCGAGGAGGTGGTTGGGCGAGCCGAAATGGTTGAGGACGAGGTCGACGATGACCGCGAGGCCCGCGGCATGGCAGGCGTCCACCAGCTCCCGGAAGGCCTCCGGGCCATCGGCGCCGGGCGCATAGGCCGTCGCGGGCGCGAAGGCCGAGGTGGGCATGTAGCCCCAATGGTATTCTGCCGGAACCGGCCCTCGCTCGAACTCCGCGCAGGGGAGGAGCTCGAGGGCGTTGGCCCCGAGCGAGCGGAGATACGCGCCGTCGCGCCGCACCCAGTCGGCGAGGTCGCGGAAGCCGGCCGCGGACGACGGCGCGCGCAGGGCGAGGAGGTCTCGCAGGTGGGCCTCGACGACGACGAGGTCCTCGGGGCGCGGCGGCACGAAGCCGTCGGCGCGAGGGCGCAGCTCGGCGGCGGCGGCCACATGGCCGACCGGGCGGTCGCCCTCGCGCGAGAGACGCGTCGCCCAGGGGTCGACCAGGCCGTCGCGCCCGTCCACCTCGAGCCGGTAGGGCGCTCCGGCGAGGTCGCGCGGGACGGCGGCGGACCAGACGCCCTGCCCTTCCGGCCGGAGCTCGGCGCGGCCCGGGTCGCCGGATGTCTCCCAGGCGACGGCCACCGCGGCGGCGCGGGGCGCGAAGACGCGGAAGGTGGTGCGCCCGTCGGCGGCGACGGCGCCGAGGCGACCGGAGGGGCTCAGGTGGTCGAGCGGGCCGCAGGCGAGGATCTCCGCCGCCTGGCCGCCGTCCCAGTGCATCCGCCACGGCCCGCCGAGCGCATCGGCGCCGCTGGCGACGAATCGGAAGAGGTGGCGGCCGGTGCGGCGGAGGTCGACGGTCAGGTTGCGATGGCCCTGCCAGTCGCGCAGGATGCCGTCGGCATCATGCGGGGGCTCGATCCAGCGCCCGTCGGGCAGCCGGAACTTGAAGGGGACGACGCCGCCGGCGCCCACGACATCCCGAAGCGGCAGGGCGCAGACGAACCCGTCGGTCCCGCCGACGCACGCGGCATGGAGCGTCCAGCGCGCCATGTCGGCGGCATGTCCCCAGCCATTGAAGGGGCCGGCGACGACGGCCGCGCCCGCCACGCCCTCGGGGACGAGCGCCTTCCAGAGGAAGAAATGGACCTCGTCGCCCTGGATCCAGTGCCCGGCGAGCGGCGCATGGTGGAGAGGGTCGGCGGGCTCGAGCAGGGCAAGGGCCGCGGGCTCCCCGAGGCGGAGCGGGGGCAGGCCGGGCGAGTCCCAGTCGCGACGCAGGGCGACGAGACCCGAGGTCCGCGTCTCCCAGCGCGCGCCGGCGATGCCGTTGGCCATGGGGCATCCAAGTGCCGCGGGCGGCGCGTTGGGAAGGACAAAGCGGGAACCTTGCCCTCGGCGGGAAACCCCTCCAACGTCGGCCCATGCAGATCGAGGTGCTCGCGAGCGACTGGGACGGCCATCGCCTGCTCGACTCCGGCAACGGCCGGAAGCTCGAGTCCTTCGGCGGCGTGCGCGTCATCCGCAGCGAGCCCAAGGCCTGGTGGAGCCCCGCCCTGCCCGACGCCGAATGGCAGAAGGCCGTCGCGACGCACGAGGACGGCGGCAAGGAGGGGCGCTGGCGGCTGCGCCCGGGCACGCCGCGCGAGTGGGAGACGCGGCTGGGCAAGCTCCGGCTGCAGCTGCGGTTCATGGACAACTCCAAGCAGCTCGGCGTCTTCCCCGAGCAGGCGCCGCACTGGGACTGGGTCGCGTCGCAGCCGGTCGACGCCGCCAAGAAGCCGCGCCTGCTCAACCTGTTCGGCTACACCGGGGCGGCCTCCCTCGTGGCGGCGCAGGCGGGCTGGTCGGTGACGCATGTGGACGCCTCGAAGCCCGCCGTGGCGTGGGGACGGCGCAACCAGGAGCTCTCGGGCATGGCCGAGGCGCCCATCCGCTGGATCCTCGAGGACGCGCCGACCTTCGTGCAGCGCGAGGCCAAGCGCGGCAACGCCTACGAGGCGATCCTGCTCGACCCGCCGGCCTTCGGGCGGGGTCCCAACGGCGAGCTCTGGAAGATCGAGCGCGACCTGGCGCCGCTGCTGCGCGAGTGCCGCAAGATCCTCGCCCCCGGCGCCCGCTTCGTCCTCCTCACGGTCTACACCATCGACGCCTCCTCGGTGCTCTGCGGCAACCTGCTCGCGGAGATGACGCGCGGGCTCCCGGGCAAGGTCGACATCGGCGAGCTCGCGCTGCGCCACCACGGCGACGCGCGCCTGCTGCCGCTCTCGCTCTGGGGGCGGTGGGTCGGGAAGTGAGCGGACGGGCGGAGCGGCGGAACGGCTGAACAGGGTTGCAGCCTCACGGCTTCACAGCGGCACGGAAGCACAGGGTCACAGCTTCACGGCGGCACAGGGACAAGAAATCGCGGAGGGAACGAGCGGACGCGAGTTCTACGCCGCAGATACCGCCGTCACCGCTGTCACCGCAGGAATGGTCGCCTCCCTGCCCGAGTCACGGCCGGGTCGGAGACCCAGCCCTACCCGATGCATCTCACACTTCGAACTCCTGCGCTTCCGAGATCCCATGCCCCTGCACATCCATTAAGCGATCAAGCCATTAATCCGGTAAGCCATTAAGCCCTCCCGTGATCCCGTGCCGCTGCGAAGCCGTGACGCCGTGCCACTGTGAAGCCCCTGCGCCGCCCTCACAGCCCCTTCCGCCCGTCGTGGCGGCGCTCATCGGCCGCGTCGCGGGCCTGCTGGGCGCGAAAGAACTCGCGGAAGACCTCGCGCCGGGCCTCCTCCTTGCGCTCGGCGGCGGCCTCGTCGTGGGTGCGGAGGCGCTCCTTCTCGGCCATGGCGCGACGCAGGTGCATGAGGGCGAGGTGCTCGAGCTGGCGCACGCGCTCCCGGGTCAGCTTGAAGCGCACGCCGACCTGCTCGAGCGTCAGGGGGATGTCGCCGTTGAGGCCGAAGCGGAGTCGGATGATCTCGGCCTCGCGGGGCTCGAGACCGCCCAGGAGGTCGTCGATGTCGGAGCGGTCGGACTTGCTCCGGAGGCTCTCGTAGGGGTTCTCGGCCTTCTCGTCCTGCACGAGGTCGCCCAGGGTGGCGTCGCCCTCCTCGCCGACCGGCGCGTCGAGGGAGGCGGAACGGTTGGCAAGCGTCTTGAGATGGGCGATCTTCGTGATGGGCAGCTCCATCACCATCGAGAGCTCCTCGTTGGTCGGCTCGCGCTCCAGCTCGACCGTCAGCCGCTGGATGACGCGGCGCATCGCGGCGATGCGGTCGACCATGTGGACGGGCAGCCGGAGCGAGCGCCCGTGGGTGGCGAGGGCGCGCTTGATGGACTGCTTGATCCACCAGGCGGCGTAGGTGCTGAGCTTGCCGCCCTTGTCGGGATCGAAGCGCTCGACGGCCTTGATCAGCCCGAGGTTGCCCTCGCTGATGAGGTCCATGAACGGCAGGCCGAAGTCCTCGTAGTCGCGCGCGATGCGCACGACCAGGCGCAGGTTGGCCTGGATCATGGCCTGGCGCGCCGCCTCGTCGCCCTTCTGGATTCGCCGCGCGAGGGCGACCTCCTGCTCGGCGGTGAGGAGAGGGGTCTTGCCGATCTGGTCGAGGTAGTAGCGGAGCGGCGAGCGCTCCTCGGGCGTGAGCTGGTCCCACGGCAGGCCGGGCTCCGTCGGGTCATCCGCCTCGGTCGGCTGGACCGGAGCGGGAGACGGCGGCGCGGGAGCGGGCTTGGGAGTCGCCGGCTTGGGCGCGGGCGCGGCCGCGGGGACGACAGGCCTGCGCGGTTCCGGCGCGACGGGCTTCGCGGCAGGCCTCGCCTGGGACTTGGGCAGGGGCTTGGCCGCCTTCGCGACAGGCTTGGCCGCGGGCTTGGGCACCTTGGCGGGCTTGGCCTTCGCCTTGGGGGCAGGCGGCCGCTTGGCGGAAACCTTGGCCTTGGGCTTCGGCTTCGCCACCGGCTTGGGCTTGCGGGAGGCCATCAGCCGGGGGGGCGCAGGCGCGCGGCTAGGCCGAGGGCGCGCAGGACGCCCTTGGACTTGTTGACCGTCTCCTCGAACTCCGAGGCCGCGACCGAGTCGGCGACGACGCCGGCGCCGGCCTGGATGCTCGCCACGCCGTCGCGGAGGACGGCCGTGCGGATGACGATGCAGGAGTCATGGCCGCCGTCGTAGCCGAAATAGCCGACCGCGCCGCCGTAGGCGCCGCGGCGGCCGCCCTCGAGCTCCGCGATGACCTGCATGGCGCGGACCTTCGGGGCGCCGGTGAGCGTGCCCTGGGGGAAGGTGGAGCGGAAGAGGTCGAAGGCGTCCTTGCCCTCGGCGAGCTCGCCCTCGACCTGGGAGACGATGTGCATCACGTGCGAGTAGCGCTCGACCACGGCGTAGTCGGGCACGCGCACGGAGCCGACCTTGCAGACGCGGCCGAGGTCGTTGCGGGCGAGGTCGACGAGCATGAGGTGCTCGGCGCGCTCCTTGGGGTCGGCGAGCAGCTCGGCCTCGAGGCGACGGTCCTCCGCGGCGTCGGCGCCGCGATGGCGCGTGCCCGCGATGGGCCGGATCTCGCAGCGGCGGCCGGTCAGGCGGACGTTCACCTCGGGCGAGGCGCCCACGAGGTCGAAGCCCCGGCCCGTCTCGAGGGCGAACATGTAGGGCGAGGGATTGACCTGGCGGAGGACGCGGTAGAGCGCGAGCGGGTCGCCCGCGTGGGGGACGTCGGTGCGGCGCGAGAGCACGATCTGCACGCAGTCGCCGGCGCGGATGGCCTCCTGGGCCTGGCCGACCTTGGCCTCGAAGGCCTCGCGGGTGATGTTGGCCTGGCCGGTCGCGAGGGGCGCGTCGGTCTCGAGCTCCGCGGGCTCGGCGGCGCGCGGCGCGGCGAGGGCGCGGCGAAGGGCGGCGAGGTCGGCCTGCGCGCGTTCCCAGGCGGCGGCGGGGCCATCGGCGCCGATGCGGGCGTTGACGATGAGGCGGAGGGCCTGGCGGACGTGGTCGAAGGCGACCAGGCGATCGACCAGCATGAAGTGGGTCAGCGGGAGGTCGGCGGACGTCGGAGGAGCGACAGGGACCTTGGGCTCGACGCGGTGGATGTACTCGTAGCCGACCATGCCCACCATGCCGCCATGGAAGGGAGGGAGGCCGGGGACCTTGGCGACGCGCAGGCCGGCGACCTCCTTGCGGACGAGGTCCAAGGGGTCGGCGGGGGTCGGCACAGTCTCCGAGGCGCCATCGCGGCGGGTGAGGACGGTGCGATCCTCCCAGGAAGTGACGGTCAGGGCCGGATCGGACCCGCAGAAACTATAGCGGCTGACGCGCTCGCCGCCAGTGACCGACTCGAAAAGG
>VFQS010001734.1_pt1 | contig 19247 bp, 19 predicted proteins | sample 3512361 | NCBI WGS metagenome assembly VFQS01 (sample SAMN10412375, study PRJNA504923) | tailings metagenome | isolation source: Relicate 1 Philex TSF3 active mining | place: Philippines
TTCGTTCTCAGTCCGCTCTAGCTCGTCATCGAGTTGTTCGATGTGGGAACGGTGCTCTTCGATCTCATGGCGGAGCATTGCAACTTGGGTCGCCGTGCTGGTGTCCGTTGAAGAAGGTGCGGTCGGTCGTGACTGCGGAAGTGTGCGTGGTGGTGGCTGGACCACGAGCGTTGGCTGCAATGCGGCGGCCGCGAGGATCGGAAGGACGATTTGGTCGCGGGATGGTTGACTCGTCGCGATGGTCAGTGGTTCCTCGGGTTGGGGCCACAAAATAAAGACATAGTTGCGATCGAGGGCGACCGACCCAAAGAAGCCATTGAACCCATCTATCGCCTGCTGTGCCGCCACCTGAACGACATGTGCGACTCCAATGAGATCAATTGCGAGAGCACTTGTCAGTGACGACTGGGGTGATTTGCCGATGACCGACTCGACGACAATCGGAAGGCGTCGAGTCGGAGCGGTCAGGACGTCTGCTGCGAGTGCCTCACCTTCGAGAGATGTGGCAATTGTTCGAACGGTTGGTGCCACCCGTCGTTCAGCGTCGTAGACCTCGATACTCGATGCGATCTCACAAATCAGCTCGATCACGGGTCGCGGGGGGAGTTCCGCCCGCTTCCGAGGAATGATCGCATCGCGGCCTGGCTCGTTGTGCACCCGAACGTCCATGACGAGGCGTCCGTTGTGGGGAGTGACAGTGATGACAGTGGTCTTCTTGAATGTTGATGCGTTGTCGGCAACTTCCAGCGCGAGTCGATACACCTCATCGTCGGGTGCATTACGGACTCTGATTCGAAGGTTCCCAGGAATTCGGTCTGGTGGGAAATTCGACTGCCGCCATTGTTCGATTCGATCGACGAGTTGGGCGCGTGTTCCATCGGTCCATCGTCTGGTGGCGAGCATCATGGCGTACGTCGTGTACATGGATGACCCACGGTAAACCTCACCACCTAAGGTTGCAAGGTGGATTTCCGCGACGTGTTCAGCCTCGTATGCATTTCGCTCTCGTTCGTGTGCACAGTCCCACAGGCCTATCGCGTGTTGGCGCGAAACACTGTTGAAGGAGTCTCAGCCACTTCACAGTTGCAGGGGTTGGCAGGGTCAATCCTGTGGATCACCTACGGGACTCATTCCGATACCAAGCTCGTCGTGATGGCGAATGTCATGACGATCGTGGGCTTTGGAATCGTCGTCGGAAAGATGGTCGCTCATCACGCGGTCAGCTTCTCTAGAGCACTTCTGATCGAAGTTGGTGTGCTCGTCATATCACTTGTTTCACTGGCGATATCAACGACGCTTCTTGCGGTGATTGCAGTCGTCGTTGGCTCAACGGGGATCATCCCGCAGGTGGTCCGCGCAGCACGGACGAGTCACCTCACCGGTGTTTCGGTCGCGACCTATTTGATCATCGCAGTGATGTCTGCATCGTGGTGTGCGTATGGCGTCATGATCGAAGACGCGTTCGTTTCTGCGCCGAATGTGATCATCGTGCCGAGCGCAACCTACATCGCGTATCGCGCGATTCGGTCACATCGTGTTCATTCGAGCGTGATCGTTGCCGACGCTCTCCCAGCACGTTGATGCTCTGCGCGGATCGTCAGCACGTCGCCAGACTTGCCATTAACCAGCCACGTATGTGACGCGCGGTCAGGAGTACCGTCGGACTTTGCATCGCCACTGACTCGGAAGCGAACCCTTCCGTCCAGCTGACCGATCTTGACCCGAGTTGAGCCATCGACGACGGTAGCTCCGTCGATCGAGATCGTCGCGGGCAACACAATGTCATGGCGCATTGCCCATGCAGTGATGTGCGTGGAGAGCCAGCCGGTATTTGCAACACCCACTTTGATGCTCCACGTGTTGTCGCTGAGTCGCTTTGATTCGATGCTCTTGATCTCCAATCGCGGGGAAGCAAGTGCCTGGAAGACCGCGAACTTCGCATGAGGCTCGACCTCGGCCTTGAGCCGCGATGCGGGAGCATTCGACCAGAGGTGGAACCAGTCCGCTCCTCCAATTTCAATGGGCCCAAGCTGGGGATGGTTGAAGCGCTTCCACTGCGCATACGAACCTGGCGCATGGTGATCACTCCACGTACAGACTGCGAGCTCTTGTTCTGGTGTCGGGCCGACATACCAAATGTCGGTGGGTGAGTGATCGCCCGTTGCGTGATAAATCGCGTCCCAGAATTCAGTCGTCCAGCCGAAGACCCCGAGGTGTTCGTAGGCCCAGTCGTCTCCAGCTCCGCTCATCGTGTCGCTCTTGTCCCAGGTGAGGTCTTCGTACACGGAATGCGCGGGATACGAGGTCAACTCGGTTCCCGTCTTGGCGAGTTCCTTGAAGACCCAGAGGTCGAATGGAGGGAGAGTCGCGTCTGCACGCGTGCTGCTTGGCCGCAGGAGAAAGCCTCCTGCAGTGTGAAAGGCGTTGTATCCGCAGACGTTCGGTCGAGCTGAAACCGCGCGCACGAGCGCATCGACTTCGGGTTCCGACATCGGATGGTCTCCTGAGCCGAGGACTTGGGTTCCCCAGCCTGCGGGAAAGTTCCGATTCAGATCAAGGCCCGCTGGATCGCGTGGTGTCGGAATCGTAAAACCATCGAAGTTCTCGATGGTGCCCTCGTCGAGGAGGCGATAGCGGGTGACACCCGGATCGGCGCCGAGTGGACCAACGGGAACCATGACGCGTGGCTCTCGCGGATGTTCGACCCATGCGCCGTCGGGATCTGGGATGCGCATCGTGCGAATTGTTCCGTCGCCGTCGACGTCGCCAACATGAAGGCCAGGCCATTTGAATCCATCGCGCCACGGCCACGGTCGAACACTGGAGCGATGAAAGAGCGGCGAATCAGCGAGCGCATCCTCGACTCCGTCCGGATTGACACGTGGGGCGATGTAGAACGTTCGTGTTGCGAGTGCTTCTCGCACGTGCCGATCAGATTTCGAATTCTCGAGGAGATAGTGGATGACGTAAAGGGCAGCCACACCTCCGGTGACCTCTGTTGCATGAATGTTGGCGTCAATCCAGTGTGCGGGCTTCGTGTCGTGTGCGCCAGTGCTTGAATCAGTGATCGTTGCGAGCATGAGGTCGCGACCACGGTGCGACTTTCCATATGACTCAACAGTCAGTAGGGAAGGGTGTGTTCGTGCTGCGTCTTGGAGCCACGCCACCATCTCGTCGTAGCGAAGGAACCGATCAAAGTTGTAGGCCATCCTCCGAGGTTACGCTGTGCCAAAGGAGGGCTCCTTGCCGCATCGTCCGGTGTTCCACCACGTGACTGGTCGTTGGCGACCGCGCTGGCGAGGTCGAATTCACGGTGGCGCGACCCTCGTCACGATTCCTGCTGGCGCGGCACTGATCATTGCGGCAAACGGTGCTGTCGCGACGACCGCAGTCGCAATCTATGCAATGTCATTGTGTGCACTGTTCGCGACGTCAGCTTCCTATCACTTGTTTACGCGAAGCGAGCGAACACAGCGCGTGATGCAGCGTGTTGACCACAGCATGGTGTACGTGTTGATTGCAGGAACCTATACGCCGGTGTGCCTGCTCGCACTCCCACGACCACTTGGCCTCACATACTTGGTACTCATTTGGGCTGCTGCCGCGATTGGAATTGCATTGAAAGTTCGGTGGCGAGGGAGGAAGACGGCCGCTGCGATGTATCTCATCATCGGTTGGGCTGTTGTCTTCGTGATCCCGTGGGCATTCGAGCGCATCGGAGTTGTTGGTCTCGCTTTGTATGCGGCAGGTGGAATCGTCTTTTCCGTCGGAGCAGTGCTCTTCTACAAGCAGTGGCCAAAACTCAGACCGGACGTGTTCGGTTTCCATGAACTGTGGCACGTGCTCACTGTTGTTGCTGTCACGCTCCAGTTCAGCGCATCTGCAGTACTGATTTCCCGTATCGGCTAGTCGCCATCGTGACCCAAACCCGAAGGGGCGAACTAGCCTGAGAAGCGGTCGTTTCGCCGCTTGGGGTACACTGTCCTCCAGGTTTCGGTACGCCCTCGGGTCGCTAGCTCAGTTGGTAGAGCAACGGACTTTTAATCCGCAGGTCCAGGGTTCGATCCCCTGGCGACCCACGAATGTCTGAAGAACGCACCATAGATCTCTCGTTGACCGGGATGACCTGCAACGCCTGCGCAATGAATATCGAGCGTGGTTTGAATTCGATCACCGGTGTCTCAGCAACGGTCAATTTTGCTGCAGAGTCGGCTCGGGTGGCCGTGACCGAGAAAGGTGTGACGTCAGACCGCTTGATCTCCGTGGTGGAGGGTCTTGGTTACGGAGCAAGACTCCTCGAGGACACGACCCCAGACATGCTCGATGCTGAGGTGCGCGAAAAAGTCACTGCGCTCAAGATTCGACTGATCGTGAGTGGCGTACTTGCTCTACCGGTCTTCGTCGTTTCGATGTTCACCCAACTTCAATTCGGCAACTGGCAATGGTGGGCTCTGGTGTTATCGACTCCGGTCGTCACGTGGGGAGCTTGGCCGTTCCATCGCGCAGCATTGATGAATGCGAGACATCGTGCAACAACGATGGATACGTTGATCTCACTTGGAGTCGTTGCAGCGACAGCGTGGTCACTGTGGGCACTCATCTGGGGCGATGTCACAGAACACTCCGGCATGGATATGTCACACGGGGTGCATGTCTATTTTGAAGTTGCTGTTTCTGTGACAGTCTTCCTTCTTGCTGGTCGCTACTTTGAGGCGCGCGCAAAGCGACGTGCGGGGGATGCACTCCGCGCACTGCTTGCGCTCGGGGCTCGTCAGGCGGTCGTCATTCGCGACGGCCAGGAAATCGAAATCGATGCATCCAAGGTCAAGGTCGGGGATCGACTGGTGGTGCGGCCCGGAGAGACAATCGCTGCAGACGGTGTGGTCGAGGAAGGGAACTCATCCATCGATGCATCGATGCTGACGGGCGAGAGCGTGCCAGTTGACGTAGGTCCAGGTTCAAAGGTGACTGGAACGACAACGAACCTCACGGGTCGTCTCATCGTGAAAGCTCGCCGAGTTGGCGCTGACTCGACGTTTGCCCAGATGACCAAGTTGGTTCGCGATGCCCAGACGACGAAAGCTCCGGTTCAACGGCTTGCCGACCGAGTGAGCAGTGTCTTCGTTCCAGCCGTCATCGCGATCGCTATCGGAACATTCATTGCCTGGTATTTCCTTGGGGATGCAACCGACCAGGTTGCGGATGCGTTCACGGCGGCAGTTGCCGTCTTGATCATTGCGTGTCCGTGTGCGCTTGGACTCGCAACGCCGACGGCACTGATGGTTGGTAGCGGACGTGCGGCTCAGATGGGAATCGTGATCAAGGGTGTCGACGTGCTGCAGAGCACTCGTCGCATTGACACGGTCGTCTTTGACAAGACTGGGACGGTCACCACTGGGGTCATGCAACTCGTTGATGTCGTTGTTGCCGATGGTGTTGCTCGAAGCGAAGTCCTCCTGCTTGCGGGATCTCTTGAACATGCAAGTGAGCACCCCGTCGCAAAGGCCATCGCGCAGGCGGCCCGAGCAGAACTGGGTTCTCTCGACCACGTGAGCCAATTCGAGTCGTTGCCGGGTCTCGGCACCACCGGCGTCGTCAATTCGCGCAGGGTGATGGTCGGTGGCGAGGCGTTGTTCAGCAAGCAGCTCGTCCTCGTCTCCAAGCAGCTTCGTGAAGCGCTTGTTGCTGCGCGGGAGTCAGGGAACACCGCTGTGCTCGTGGGGTACGACGGATCAGCCAAAGCAGTGTGCGTTGTCGCTGATCGACCGAAACCGAGTAGTGCAACGGCAATCAGCGACTTGCGGAACCTCGGGCTTCGACCAGTGCTCTTGACCGGCGACAATCGTGAGACGGCCGTCGCTGTCGCGAGTCAGGTTGGTATCGACACCGATGAACAGCACGTCATCGCAGGAGTCCTTCCAGTCGACAAGGTGCGGGTAGTCGCCAATTTGCAGGATCGCGGTTATGCGGTTGCGATGGTCGGCGACGGGGTCAATGATGCAGCAGCACTCGCACAGGCAGATGTGGGCATCGCCATGGGAACTGGCACCGACGTTGCGATGCACGCAAGCGACCTGACGATTGTCAGCGGTGATCTTCGCTTAGTCTCGGACGCGATCTTGTTGTCGCGTGCAACCCTGCGAACGATCAGTGCAAACGTATTCTGGGCATTCGCCTACAACACTGCGGCCATTCCGATCGCCGCAAGCGGATTGATGAATCCGATGTGGGCCGGGCTCGCGATGGCATTCTCCAGTGTCTTCGTGGTCACCAACTCGTTGCGTTTGCGCACCGCAAAACTTACGCCGCAGACCGCGTTCGTGCACGCAACTCGCTAATCGCATTGCGCCGCCACGTTCGTGCGGTACGGAGATGCACACCATAGATTTCGGCGAGTTCTTCGACCGTGACCCCGTCCGCAAGCTGACGCAAGATCGTGACACTGAGCTGCGTCATGGTTGGCTCTGCACGATTGAGCATGTCATGTAAGACGAGCGCAGCAGGCTCGTCGGTGTGCGGATCTGCAACATGGGCCATTGACTCGGTGTCGCACGGTTGGACGGTGTAGCGCTGATATCTCGTCGGCTTGACGAACGCGTGATACTCACTGTCCCGAACGAGGTTCGACGCGACCTTGGCGGGACGTCGCCCAGTCGGATAAGTGCGAATCAGGAGCCAGGCGTGGGAGAGGATTTCGGTGAAGGCTTCATCAAATCCGCCAACGGTGATCCTGCCTCGTCTCCGCGCGACCGAGATGAGCGGTGGAAGGAGCCGTTGAAGCACGATCCTCGCGGCCAACTCATCGGTGGCTGCACGCTCGACCAAGAGAAAGAGGTATCGATCGGCCACGGAGTCCTTTGGGTCGAGACCAAAACCCGCGTTGCTCAAGACCTCATCAAGGTGCCTGACCGGCGACTGGGGGAGGCCCCAGGAATTGACCCGTCGAAGTGCGTGTTGAGCAGTCGACAGTCGGCGCCATTCGGATCCGAGATCCCGCAACATCGGATTGGAACCGGCGGGGTGGGTGAGGACGTGGTGCTTTCGGGCTTTCGTTGAAGTGGTCATGAGGACATCGTCCGCACGACCATCACCCGAACTCAGTTCTGGATCCTCACCGCGTTTCTCACCGCACGAAAATTTCCGCGTCTAGGGTGTGAAAATGCGTCTCGTTCTCCCGTCGGGCACCCCAGCGTCAGTAGCAATTGTCGAGAATCCGACCATGGGGTTGGTCATTACCCCAGACATTTTCGGATTACGCCCACTTTTCGATGAGATGGTTGACCGTCTCTCACAAGAATGGAAGATGTCGGTCATCGCAGTGGAGCCATTCCCCGGACGGGAATTGTCAGGTGAGATCGCCGATCGGTTTGCGGCGGCAGCGCACCTTGACGATGATGCTCATTTGCGCGATCTAGTCGAAGCCGCGGACCATTTGGGGACGAAACGGGTGGGTTTGATGGGATTCTGTATCGGCGGCATGTATTGCTTCAAAGCAGCACGATCGGATCGTTTCGACCGAATCGCGTCGTTTTACGGGATGATCCACGTGCCGGAGGCGTGGACGGGACCCGGTCAAGGTGACCCGATTGAAATGCTTCGTCGAGGGCATCCCGATCGGGTGCTTTCACTGATTGGCACCCAGGATCCGTATACGCCACCAAATCAGGTGAATGAATTGCGAGACGTTGGCGTCACCGTTCGCGAATATCTCGAGGCAGTTCATGCATTTGCGCATGACCCCGCGAGACCGGTTCATCGACCAGATGATGCCGCTGACGCATTCAGTGCGACGCGCGACTGGTTGATGGGGAATTAGCTCGACCGAACCTCGAGGCGATCGCGCATCAAGATGTGATAGCGACGGTCGTGCTGCTCCAACCAGCCAAGGCGAATGAAGCTCGCGATCGCTTTGTTCACGCGCTCGCGCGAGGCACCAACCATTCCGGCGAGTTCTTCTTGCGTGACAGGAAGGACGAATTCGTCATTGCCGCCAGAAAGTTCGAGGAGTCGCTTGGCGGTTCTACCGGTGACGTCGAGGAAGACGCTGTCCGACAGCACTTCGTCCATCGTCCTGAGTCGAGTCGCGAGGAGCTTGGCGACTCCCCAGAGCATCGCTGGATTTGAACGCATGTGCTCGATGACGGGCTCATACGGGATTCGAAGGACCGATGACGTCTCAATGGCGCGGGCCATCGCCGAACGCTCACCGTTGTCGAGGAGTCCGAGTTCGCCGAAGAGGTCTCCGGTTTCCATCAACGCCAGCACGCTTTCCCGGGCATCGAGGGGCTTGTTGTCGACGGCAATCGCGATGCGTCCACTGAGGACCACGAACAGTGCATCCGGAGCATCGCCCTCACTGAACAGGACATCGCCACGCTGCAACTGTTGCGTCGTCGCATGCGATGCAATGGTTGCGAGCGTGGTTGCAGGAGTCTCTGCAAAAAAGGAGGTTTGAGCGAGAACTTCTTCGTGTTTCATGCGGGTTTGACGGTACTACCCTTAAGCGCCGTGGCAACCGCAGCAAACGAAATTGTTTGGACCGTTGTCGTAGCCGCTGGGTCGGGATCCCGGTTCGGTGGGCAGAAGCAATATGCCCTCCTCGGCGATAAGCGAGTCCTCGATTGGTCTGTTGAAACGGCAAGATCCGTAAGCGACGGTGTCGTTGTCGTCGTGCCGCCTGAAGATGTCGATCGTGAAGGTGGAGTTGCCGGCGGAAAGACTCGAAGCGAGTCCGTTCGTCACGGACTCGGCGCAGTTCCCGCCGATGCCACGATCATCTGCGTCCACGATGCAGCGCGGCCATTTGCAAGCGAACATCTTTATCGCGAGGTGGTGTCCCAAGTGTCGCACGGTGCCGATGGTGCGATTCCAGGCTTACCTGTCACCGACACGATCAAACAGGTGTCGGCAGCCAACGTCGTTGTCGCAACCCCCGATCGAGCATCACTCGTTGCGATCCAGACCCCTCAGGCGTTCCGCGCAGAAGTGCTTCGCCAAGCACATGCACACGGAGCAGAAGGCACGGATGATGCCGCGCTCGTTGAGCGATCTGGTGGGAAGGTTGTCGTTGTCGTTGGTGAGGAAATGAATCGCAAACTCACGACCCCTCAAGATCTTGAGTGGGCGCGCTCAAACGCGCAAAGCGAGGTATGAACGTGTCGCTTGAAGGATTCCGAGTCGGCCAAGGGTTCGACATCCATCGATTTGAAGAGACCCCGTCAGGAAAGAAGCTTGTCCTCGGCGGTGTCGTTTTTGACGGCGAGCGCGCGCTCGTCGGACACAGTGACGCAGATGCCGTTGCCCATGCGGTCGCCGATGCGCTACTTGGTGCCGCAGGTCTTGGTGACATCGGAGAGCATTTTCCCGACACTGATCCGCGATGGAAAGGTGCAGACTCCATCGAGATTCTTCGCAATGTTGCACAAAAATTGACCAGTGAGGGGTACCGAATTGTCAATGTTGACTGCAGCGTGGTGTGTGAGCGGCCCAAGCTTGCACCGCAGCGCGCAGCGATGCAGGAGAATCTCTCGAGAGCTACTGGCGCGCCAGTGACCGTGAAGGGCAGGCGTGCAGAAGAACTTGGCGCACTTGGGCGCGCGGAAGGAATTGCCTGCTTTGCGGTTGCGCTGATTTCGAGAGAATCTCAGTGAAGCCACGCAACGAGCGCGGATCCTCGCGCAAGCCGGGTAGACGCCCACCGAGAACCCGTACCCCACAGCGCGATGGTGCGCAACGTGGCGCTCGCGACGACAAAGGGCTTGGCGGAACACAGGTCGAGGGGCGTCAGGCCGTTCGGGAGTTGCTCCTTGCCGGGCGTCGTCGAGTGCATGAGATCGTGGTTTCTGAGGAGCTTGACGAGAACCCGGTGATGACCGACATTCTCGATCTCGCTCGTGACCAGCGTGTTCCAGTTCGCAAGGTTCCGCGTCGTGAGCTTGAGCGAGAGGCACGTAGTGAAGCCCCGCAGGGAGTCATTGCATTCGCGCAGGAAATCGTTGAGGCCGATCTCGCAGACTTCGTGTCAGGTGCACCGACGAAGCGCAAGCCATTTCTTATCGCCGTCGACGGTGTGACCGATCCAGGCAATCTCGGTGCCATTTTGCGATCGTGCGACGGAGCTGGCGTCGACGGTGTGATCCTGCCACGACATCGCGCTGTTCATGTCACCCCGACGGCCGCAAAGTCTGCAGCGGGTGCAGTTGAGTACGTGCCGATGTGCATCGTCGGCGGACTACCGACCGCGTTACGCCAATTGAAGGAAGCGGGCGTATGGATCGTCGGGTTGCACGACGCAGCGGACAAGAGCATCTTCGACATTGGAGATCTCGCACGGGAACCGATCTGTCTGGTGCTTGGAGCAGAGGGGCCCGGGCTATCACGACTAGTGAGAGAGCGATGCGACGTGCTCGTCAGCATTCCGATGCTCGGTTCGCTGTCGTCGTTGAATGTGTCGGCTGCGACCGCGCTTGCTACGTACGAAATCGTTCGTGCGCGCAGGGCGTAGCATGACACGTCGATAAGTAGTAGGGAAGTGCCGGGTTAGCTCAGGGGCAGAGCAACCGCCTTGTAAGCGGTAGGTCGTGGGTTCAATTCCCACACCCGGCTCTGAGATTCAACCATGACCTCGTCGACCGTCCGTGGAGAGGTACGGTAATTGTATGAATCAAGACCAGCGACGCCCCCGCAGATCAGCAGCCCCGGCTCGACCAAACCTCAACTCGACGACATCGATCGTCGTGGCAGTTGCTGCGGTCATCCTTGGATTTCTGATCCTACGTGACATCAATGGTGACAACTCCTCGACGGCGAATCCAACTGATGCCGGAATCGCCCAGCCAACGGACACCGCCGCACCGACCGACACCATCCCGGTTGAAACGACGGTTGATACCACGATTCCGCTGACCAATTTCAAGGTTCAGATCGCCAATGCCTCGAAGGTGCCGGGCAGCGCCGGTGAACTCACCACCGCCCTGCAGGGTCGTGGCTTCATCGTGCAGCCGGCCACGAATGCGAGCGAAATCACTCCGAAGCAGACTCAAACGGTCGTCTACTTCATTCCAGGGAGTGAAGTTGCTGCTGCACGCGTGGCAGCTGAACTTGGTGGCGTAACGACCGCAGCAATGCCCGCACCGATTCCAACGGAAAGCGGTGAACTGGGTGAAGCAACGGTGTTGATTCTTCTCGGCACCGACCTTGCGGGCAAACCACTCGCTGCGCCAGTTTCGGGCTGATCTAGAAGTTCAAGAGTTCGAGGAGCGCACCCGTCGCTCGCTCGATGCAGGTAGCGGTCGCGTTGAACGCCTCATGTTCTCCGAACTTCTCGACGAGGCTGACGTGTGGGATGCGACCAGAGACTTCGGCGTCGATGTTCCCGCAAATGACCCCGATTGGCTTGTTTGCTCGTACGCAAAGTTCGCTCATTCCGCCTACGACTTTTCCATTGAAACTTTCAGCATCGACGAAGCCTTCCCCGGAGATGATGACGTCGCTTCGACTGACGAGTTCTTCGAGGCCGAGCTCTTCGGCAACGATGTCAAAGCCGGGTTGGAGACGTGCACCAAGAGCAGCGAGACCTCCCGCAAGGCCACCCGCGGCCCCAGCACCTTCGATAACGGAAACGTCCACGCCGAACTTGTCCCTGTAGTCGTCGACCAGCCGAGTCAATCGATTGGCGAGAAACTCAACTTGGGCAGGCGACGCCCCCTTCTGCGGAGCAAACTGTCGTGCAGCATCGACGAAAGATGTTCGAACATCACAGGCAACGACGAAGTCGACTGCCTTGAGTCGCGCCGGAGTGGAAATCGCCTGAACTGCTCCAAGCCCGCCATCAGTCGTCGCTGATCCACCAACACATACGATGATGCGCTCAGCTCCTTCGTTGAGTGCGGTGTCGATGAGTTGTCCAGTGCCGACGGTCGAGGCAGCAATGGGGTCGTTTGATTCTTTGCCACCGACCAGCTGTAACCCTGAAGCTCGCGCCATCTCGATGATCGCAGTGCCTTGCGACATTCGCCATTGTGCGTCTACAGGTCGACCGAGGGGATCGGTTACACGAGTCGTCCTGTTCGCCCCACCGAGAGCTTCGAGTGTTCCTTCACCTCCGTCGGCGATCGGACGCTCGATGCATTCATGGCCGAGTTCCCAGCACGCATGTCCAATCGCCGCGGCAACTTGAGCGGCAGTGACCGTTCCTCGAAACTTGTCGACGGTGGCGAGAACTCGCATGCGAACAGGCTAGGTTGCCACCGTGGTCGGTTCGTGGTCGCCGTTGTGGATCCTTGCCGAACTTTTGGTCTTCTTCATTTCCCTCCCAACGATGAAGCGACTGCTGTTGTCTGCTCGGCCACGTGAGGGTCTCGCCGCATCGGCTTCTCTGGGGCAGAACAACCGAATCAGCGTGGTGATTCCTGCGCGAAATGAGGAATCTCGAATTGGGCCGTTGCTCGCCGCGCTCGCCTCGGCACCATCAGTTGTTGAGGTGATCGTCGTTGACGATGAGTCGACGGATGGGACCGCGCAAGTGGCGACACAGGCTGGAGCGACGGTGATTTCCGCATCGCCGAGACCATCAGGCTGGGTCGGCAAGACGTGGGCGCTTCAACAGGGGATCACTGCCGCAACCGGCGAATGGATTGTCACACTCGATGCAGATACGCGTCCTGAACCGAACATGCCGGAAGTCGCGGTGCGGTGGGCGAGCGCTCAGAATGCCGACTTCACGACAGTGGCCGGATCGTTCGAGTGTCCGACACTCGGGGCGCAGACGATGCATCCCGCGCTCTTGACGTCGCTCGTCTATCGATACGGACGTCCTGGAGCAATCGATGGTTGGCGCGTGATTGCAAATGGCCAGTGCATGGTGTTTCGTCGCGAGGATGCACTTACTCTTCGCTTGATGGAACGAGTACGGGGTGAACTCATCGAAGACGTTGCCTTGGCCCGAAGTTTGCATCGGGATGGACGAATTGTCGAGATGGTCGATGGGTCAGAATTCCTTCGCGTGCGAATGTTCGAAGATCTTTCTTCGACGGTGAGGGGTTGGGGTCGCTCAATTTCCATGGCAGGCGTAGAGAGTCGTGGACGACTCTTGGTGCAGTTGATCGAAGTGGGGTGTACTCAGGTGCTTCCACTGGTCTTCGTTCTGACCGGCGTTGCACCCGTGATTGGTGGAGTTCTTCTTGCGATTCGACTCGGAACATTGGTCGGAACGGCTCGGTCATATCCCGATCGCAAGTGGTCATACTGGCTTTCACCCGCGCTGGACGTCGTTGCATGGAGTGTTCTCGCGATCGGAATCGTTCGCCACTTCGTTGGAGCGAAGGTTCACTGGCGCGGGCGCTCATATGGCTCGGTGCATTCAGGACTCTGACAACATTGTCAACGATGACTTCATTCGCGACATTCCATCTCATCACTTGGCGAAGTCGCTTTCTTGCGCTTGCACGCCTCGGTCTTGATCGTCGAATACTTAAGAACACCGACGGATTGCTGTTCTGGAGACTTCTCGGTACTGGTGCTGGCGCTACGACGTCGCCGAGCGCCGACCTTTCCCGTTCGGCTGCGTTCATCGTGTGGCGTGACGAAGATGCTTTTGACGCGTTCATTGCATCCAGTTCTGTCGCGCGACGTTGGGTGTCTCCTCGATTTGTCAGGGAGACCTGGTCAACACGACTGCGCACGACAGGGGGACATGGTTCGTGGCAGGGGTTCAAGCCGTATGAGGTTTTGACGCACGGAAGCCAAGACGGAATCGTTGCAATTATCACCCGAGCAAACATTCGCTTCAGGTCATGGAGAGCCTTTGCACGTGCCGGGGTGGAAGTGGACCGTCAGTTGCAGGAGGCTCCGGGACTCATCGCAGTATGTGGGATTGGCGAAGCTCCGATTGGGCGTCAGGGAACGTTCAGTCTGTGGCGGTCACTCGATGATGCTCGCCAATTTGCTTTTCAAACTGCACGACATCGCCAGGTCATTGACGAGACCCACCAGGGGAAGTGGTATGCCGAAGAACTCTTTGCGCGATTCGAGCCTTACGACGCCGAAGGGCGCTGGGATGGACGAAATCCCCTCGAAACGAATCGGAGCGCATAGGGGGCAAGCATTCCGTACGGCTCTCCATTCGTCCGATGATGGGTGCGATGAGCATGATCGAGCTTGCGGAGGAAGGTAGAACGTCGGCCGAGGGTGATTCCAGCGCGCCGATGGATCACGACGTCATGCACGATGGCGTAGAGCAAACCATAGATCGTTGCCCCAATGCAGATGGGAACGAGTCCACTTACCGATGACACGTTGAAACCGATCGCCAGCAGAATCACGACGATCGTGGCAAACAACACTGGGTAGAGATCGTTGAGCTCGAATCGGCTGGGCGTGCTGCGCGCAGCGTTTCGATGGTGGCTGAGATGGAGTGCCTGCCCGAACCCATGCATGACCCAGCGGTGGAGCGCATAGGTGATCGGCTCCATGGCCACGACCGTGGCAATCGCAATGATCACGTTCCTCACGGCGCATACGGTAGTCGTTGTCGGGCAAACTACTCAGGTGCTCTTCGACGTTTCTTTTCGTGTGGCGCTCGTCATTGACGTCGTCGCGTGGATCATGCTCGGGGCGCTCGTCGGATGGCGTCAGGCGCGACTTCCCGTCGATCGCCTGCAAGGCGAGGGATGGTTCAGCCGGATTCGGGCTTGGGAATTGGGTGGTCGGATCTATCGAAAGTTCACATATGTCCACCGTTGGAAGGACATGATTCCTGATGCGGGAACGTGGTTTGGCGGCTTGTCCAAGCGACGACTTCCATCGAGCTCAGATGGGGGCATGGCACGATTCATCGCGGAGTGCCAGCGTGCAGAGCGGACCCATCTCGGGCAACTTCTGGCACTACCACTCTTCGTGTTGTGGAACCCATGGCACCTTTTTGCGTGGAATGTCGTGTTTGCTCTCGTCGGCAACATTCCGTGTTGGTTGATCGCTCGCTTCAATCGCGCACGGATCTGCGGCATTCTCGCGCGTCTGTCGGTCTAACATACGAGTGATGTTCCTTCGCGGCCGACTCCAGTGGTCGCTCCTCATCGTCTCGTTGGTGAGTGGCATCCTTGCGGTCGTCACGTCGCGGAGTTCGGATTCCGAATCAGCCAGTGAGACAACGGTCGTTGAGTCGACTATTCCAGTATTGACAACGACAACTTCAGCTGCACCAGTGATGTACACCGTGCAGATGGGGGATTCGCTCTTCCAGATCGCCAAGACCTACAACTTGAACATGAAGGAACTCATGGATCTCAATGGGATCACCGATCCGGACAAGGTCTATGCCGGTCAGGTACTACAACTCCCTGCCGCAACCGGATTCGTCGGTTTTGCATCGTCGACGACGATGGAGCCGTAGAGCTTTCGTCAGGAGCTTGCCCGTCGACGTTCGTCGACGATTCGCGCAATGTCACCCATGATCCGTGCGATGTCGAAGTCTTTCGGCGTGTAGACCGCGGCAACCCCATTGTCGAGGAAATACCGTCTGTCAACTTCGGGAATAATTCCTCCAACGACGACGGGTGAATCAATACCAAACTTGGTCATGTGATCGATCACGCTCGGAACAAGTTCTCGATGGGAGCCAGAGAGGATTGAGAGACCAACGAGATCGGCATCCTCGTCGCGCGCCGACGCTGCGATCTGTTCTGGTGTGAGCCGAATGCCGCTGTAGACGACCTCCATGCCCGAGTCGCGAGCGGCAACGGCAATCTGTTCGGCGCCACTCGAGTGCCCATCGAGACCGGGCTTCGCGATCAAGACCTTTGGTGGCCCACCTGGCATCTGTTGGACGAAGTCTGCAACCTCGCGAAGCTCCTTCGCCCGTCGACCGACCGCTGCTCCGACGCCCGTTGGTGCTCTGTACTCACCGAAGGATTCACGCAGGATGTCCGCCCATTCGCCGGTCGTTCCGCCCGCCTGTGCGAGCGCGATCGATGCTGGCATGACGTTGCGACCGGCTCGAATGTCGTCAGCGAGTGCACTCCGTGCCGCAGAGACTGCGTGGTCGTCTCGGTCACTTCTCCAGCGGCGCACGTCATCGATAAGCGTCTCTTCAATTGACTTGTCGACGGTCAGGATGTTGTCATCTCCACCCAACGGCGACTCGGCCGTCTCGGTGAAGACGTTCACGCCGACGACGGAGAGCTCGCCCGACTCAATGCGTCGAGTGCGCTCGGCCATCGATGACACCAAGCGACCTTTCAGCAGCTCGACGTTTTCGAATGCTCCACCAAGGCTGAGGATTTCTTCAAGCTCGGCCCACGCGGCATCACCAAGTTCTTTGGTCTTGGATTCAACGACGTGAGAACCCGAAAACACATCGCCGTATTCGAGCAAGTCGGTCTCGTATGCGAGAACTTGTTGCATCCGCAAAGACCACTGCTGATCCCATGGCCTTGGGAGCCCGAGCGCTTCGTTCCAGGCAGGAAGCTGGACACTTCGTGCGCGCGCATCTTTCGACAGCGTGACAGCAAGCATCTCGAGCACGATCCTCTGCACGTTGTTTTCGGGCTGAGATTCAGTAAGCCCGAGTGAATTGACCTGAACTCCGTAGCGGAACCGAAGGGCTTTCTCATCGGTGATTCCGTATCGCTCACGACCGATGCGTTCCCACAACTGGGTGAATGCACGCAACTTGCACATTTCTTCGATGAAGCGAATTCCCGCGTTGACGAAGAACGACATCGCGCCGAAGACTTGGGGGAATTTGTCTGGCTCAATCTGGCCGCTCGAGCGCACCGCGTCGAGGATGTCGATCGCATTGGCAAGTGAGAAGGCGATTTCTTGTACGGGCGTCGCTCCGACTTCCTGGAGGTGATAGGAGCAGACGTTCATAGGGTTCCACTTCGGTGCGTGCTGCGCGCACCAGATGATGGTGTCGACGGTCAGTTTGCGAGACGGCGTCGGGGGAAAAATGAAAGTTCCACGCGAGAGATACTCCTTGAGCACGTCGTTCTGCGTCGTTCCCCTGAGCTCTTTGCTTGCGACCCCGTGTTCTGCAGCGTGGGCCACGTAGAGCGAGAGCAGCCACGCAGCCGGTGCGTTGATGGTCATCGACGTATTCATGTCCCGTGGAGGGATTCCGTCGAGAAGCGTGCGCATGTGACCAAGGTGAGCAATCGGAACACCGACCTTGCCGACTTCACCGCGTGCGAGGACATGATCCGGGTCGTATCCCGTCTGAGTGGGGAGGTCGAAAGCGATCGAGAGACCCGTCTGTCCCTTGGCAAGGTTCTGTCGATAAAGCGCATTCGATGCTGCAGCGCTTGAGTGACCCGAGTAGGTGCGCATCAACCACGGTTCATCTCGGCGTGTCGCCATATGGCTCAAGGCTACGCCGTAACGGCAGGGGCGAGACGACCGAGATAGTCCTCGCGCGGGATGCTCACGGCACCAAGCGTGGCGAGATGTGGCGTCAACCACTGCACGTCGAGGAGCTCCATTGAATGGGACTGCATCTCTCGAACGAGGTGCATCAGTGCGACCTTTGAAGCATCACGAGCAAGGTGGAACATCGACTCGCCAGCAAAGAAACGTCCGATACGAACTCCGTAGAGTCCGCCAACGAGAGTTCCTGAATCGTCGAGAACCTCGACACTGTGCGCCCACCCAAGCTCGTGTAGATCGACGTAGGCCTCGATGAAACTCTCGGTGATCCAACCACCTGGTCGGTTTTGTACGGCACAGCCCCTCATGACGCGTTCGAACTGCTGGTTGTCGGTGCAGTGGTATCGGCGCGCACTACTTTTCATGGAGCGAGTGACGTGGAGTCCGTCGAGTGGAAGGATCCCTCGCTGAAGGGGAGACCACCATCCAATGTCGTCTTCGTCATTGGTGAAGTCCGTTGGCATCGGAAAAATGCCTGACTGATAGGCAGCTATCAACGTCGAGGGCTGAAGGTCGGCTCCTCGCCCGACGAGATCTGAAGGTGGCCACTCAGACGATGCGGGAAACCGCCATATCGGGGGAGGTAGAGGATGTGGGTCGTGATCGAACACGTCACCTCGCCAGTTCCGTGAAGTTGTTCAGTAGGAGAAGAAGCCCTGCTTCGTCTTTCGTCCAAGTTTTCCTTGCGCGACCAGGGATTTCAGAGTCTCCGTCGGTGCGTAGTTCGGATCTTTGAACTCTGCGTGGAGTGCTTCGAGAATCGACAACGTCGTGTCGAGGCCGACGAGGTCAAGAAGGGCGAACGGACCCATCGGGAAATTGCATCCACCCTTCATTGCTACGTCGATGTCTTCCATTGACGCCGTTCCCATCTCGTACATGCGAATTGCGTTGTTGAGATAGGGGAAGAGCAGTGCATTAACGATGAAGCCTGCGCGGTCAAGGACCTGCACGGGTTCCTTGCCGCACGCCGATGCGAATGCCGTCGCCCGCGCGATCGTTTCATCGGACGCAGTCACCGGACGGATGATTTCGACAAGTGGCATCAATGTGGCTGGATTGAAGAAGTGAATCCCACAAACCTTGTCGGGTCGGTTAGTTGCTCGCGCGAGCTCTATGACTGCGAGTGTGCTCGTGTTGGTTGCGAGGATCGTGTCCGGTCGAGTGATCGAGTCCAGTTCCTTGAACAGGGAAACCTTGGGCTCGAGGTCTTCGACAATCGACTCGATGACGAGGTCGCAGTCCTTCAAGTCGGCCAGATTGTCGGTGAGGGTGATATTGGCAAGCGTTTGATCAGCGACCGACTGGGTGATTTTTTCCTTGGCGACCTGCTTTTCGAGACTCTTTTCAACAGATGCCTTCATTTGTGATGCGGTTGCAATCGACCGCGATCGGACGATGACGCGTTTGCCCGAGCGTGCGATCACCTCAGCAAGCCCTGAGCCCATGATGCCCGAGCCACAGATTCCAACTGTTGAAATTTCTTGTGCAGCCATGAAGCAACCGTACTCATCCGACACAAAACCTGACGAACTCCTTCCAGCCGGCACGCCAAGTGGGTGCTAGGTTGCCGACGTCATGGGGATTGTTGTGCTCGAAGGCGGTGGGCCGTTTGTAGCCAATGATGAGCTTGATCGACAGGTACTCGGAGGGCTTGGTGGTCCCATCGCAATCTTGCCGACCGCGGATGCGTTTGAAAATCCTGACGAACTCATCGCATCAGCACACCACTGGGCCAACCGATTGAACCTCGAGATTGTCATCTGCGGTGTGTTCACACGTGCTGACGCACGAGAAGACCATCACGCGCAAACGGTGAAGTCCGC
>VFQS010001736.1_pt1 | contig 19234 bp, 20 predicted proteins | sample 3512361 | NCBI WGS metagenome assembly VFQS01 (sample SAMN10412375, study PRJNA504923) | tailings metagenome | isolation source: Relicate 1 Philex TSF3 active mining | place: Philippines
CTCAGCTATCTCCCCGCCAACACCCTGATCGCCGTGGATGAACGGCGCCATTGCCAGGCCCACGGCCAGCAGTGGTTCGATCACGCCAGCGACCACCACAACGAAGTGAGCGCCGAGCTGGACGTGGAGCTGCCGGCGGTGCTGCATCGTGCACCCGATCAAGCGCTGGCCACCACCGAGGCCTTCGCCTGCTTGGATCTGGCGGAGCTGCATGAGAGCGATGGCCATGCCAACAGCTTCGATCTGGCGAGCCGGCCGGTGCCGGCTTACCCCAATCAGTTCGGGAAGCTCGCCGAGCTGATCAAAGGCTTCCAGCGCGACAAGGCCAAGGTGTGGCTGCTCTCCGCCCAGCCCACCCGGGCCGTGGCGTTGCTGGAGGAGCACGACTGCATCAGCCGCTTCGTGCCCAACCCGGGCGATGTGGCCTCGATCGATCGGCTGATTGAGCAGAACACACCTGTGGCCCTCAAAACCAAGGGCACCGCTGAGCTGGAGGGGTTGCAGCTGCCGGCCTGGAAGCTGGCACTGATCACCGACAGGGAATTCTTTGGCCAGCAATCGCTCACGGCCACGGGCTATGTGCGCCGCCGCCGCAAGGCCGCCAGCCGCACGGTGGATCCCAACAAGATGCGCCCCGGCGATTTCGTGGTGCACCGCAACCACGGCATCGGCAAGTTCCTCAAGCTCGAGAAGCTGGCGATCAGCGGCGAATCGCGCGACTACCTCGTGGTGCAGTACGCCGATGGCCTGCTGCGGGTGGCCGCCGATCAGCTGGGCAGCCTTGGCCGCTACCGCGCCACCACCGAGCAGCCGCCCGATCTCAACCGCATGGGCGGCACCGCCTGGAGCAAGGCCAAGGAGCGGGCCCGCAAGGCCGTGCGCAAGGTGGCCCTCGATCTGGTGAAGCTCTACGCCGAGCGTCATCAAGCCGCGGGCTTCTGCTTCCCCGCCGATGGCCCCTGGCAAAGCGAACTGGAGGAGTCGTTCCCCTACGAACCCACGCCCGATCAGCTCAAGGCGATCGCCGATGTGAAGCGCGACATGGAAAAGCCCCAGCCGATGGACCGGCTGGTGTGCGGCGATGTGGGCTTCGGCAAAACCGAAGTGGCGATCCGTGCCATCTTCAAGGCCGTCACCGCTGGCAAGCAGGTGGCGATGCTCGCGCCCACCACGGTGTTGGCGCAGCAGCACTGGCGCTCCCTCTCAGAGCGTTTTGCGCCCTATCCGATCAAGGTGAGCCTGCTCAACCGCTTCCGCACCGCCGGCGAACGCAAGGCGATCCAGGAAGGGCTCGGGGAAGGCACGGTGGATGTGGTGGTCGGCACCCACCAACTGCTTGGCAAGAGCACCACGTTCAAACAGCTGGGCCTGCTGGTGGTGGATGAAGAGCAGCGCTTCGGCGTGAACCAGAAGGAAAAGATCAAGGCTCTGCGCAAAGACGTCGACGTGCTGACGCTCTCAGCAACGCCGATCCCGCGCACCCTCTATATGAGCCTTTCGGGCGTACGTGAGATGAGCCTGATCACCACGCCGCCGCCGCTGCGCCGTCCGATCAAAACCCATCTCGCCGCGTTAGACGAAGAAGCGGTGCGCAGCGCCATCCGCCAGGAGCTGGATCGCGGCGGCCAGATTTTCTATGTGGTGCCGCGGGTGGAGGGCATCGACGAAGTGGCCGAGCGGCTGCGGCTGATGATCCCGGGCCTGCGGCTGCTGGTCGCCCACGGCCAGATGGCCGAGGGCGAACTGGAGAGCGCGATGGTGGCCTTCAACGCCGGTGAGGCCGATCTGATGCTCTGCACCACGATCGTGGAGAGCGGTCTCGACATCCCGCGCGTCAACACGATCCTGATCGAGGACGCCCACAAATTCGGCCTGGCCCAGCTGTACCAGCTGCGCGGTCGCGTGGGTCGCAGCGGCATCCAGGCCCATGCCTGGCTGTTTTATCCCGGTGATGCCTCGTTGAGCGAGGCGGCGCGGCAGCGGCTGCGAGCCATCCAGGAATTCGCCCAACTGGGCAGCGGGTACCAGCTCGCCATGCGCGACATGGAGATCCGCGGCGTGGGCAATCTGCTGGGAGTGGAGCAGAGCGGCCAGATGGAAACCATCGGCTTCGACCTTTATATGGAGATGCTCCAGGAATCCCTCGCCGAGATCCAGGGCCAGGACATCCCAGCCGTGGACGACACCCAGATCGATCTGCCGATCACTGCCTTCATCCCTGGCGACTGGATTGCAGACAACGACGAGAAGATGGCGGCCTACCGCGCCGCGGCCGACTGCAGCAGCCCAGATGCTCTGCTGCAACTGGCGACCGACTGGGTGGATCGCTACGGCGCCATTCCAGCGCCAGTGATCTCCCTGCTGCAGCTGATGGAGCTGAAGCTGCTGGCCAAACGCTGCGGCTTCTCGCGCATCAAACCGGAGAAACCCAACATCGCGCTGGAAACACCGATGGAGGAGCCGGCTTTCCGGCTGCTGCGCCAGGGGCTGCCTCAACACCTGCATGGGCGGCTGGTGTTCCAGGCCGGCTCCGGCACCACTTCCAAGGTGCTGGCCCGCGGCCTCGGCGTGCTGCCGATGGAGAAGCAGGTGGAGGAGCTGATGAATTGGCTCAAGCAGATGGCCGAGCAGATCCCCGGCTCCGATGGCCTCACCGATGCCCAGCGCGCCGAGCAGCTCAAGGCTAAAAACGAGGCTGTGCTTACGGTTTGAAGCCAAGCCAGCGCAAGGCATGGCGCCGGATCACACCAGGCCTCTCAGACGCGCAAAAGTCCGTTACAATTTTGAGAACTTCTGTTAAGGGCTCTCATGGGCGCTGGTCTCGGCGAGGTGATCGATCTGGGTTCCAGCTTCGGCGGCGGCCTGAGCCTGATTTCCTCACTGGTGGGCCTGGTTGCTCTCGGTGTGTTCGCCCTGCTGCAAGGAGATACCGGCAACGATGACGACGATTCCACCCCTGGTGGCGGCCTGATGCAGCCGGTGGGCAGCGCCGCCTGAGTCCCATGAAGCAGGCGGGAGCCTCAGCGGCTGCTGCCTGCTCCGTTCAGTGCTGCTGGCACGTTGGCGCTGGCCGGTTTGTACAGCTTGGCCTTAGTTACGCCATTGCTCGCTTTCACCTGTTTGAGCAGGGTTGATTCCGCCGTGCGGTACTGGCTGTCCTTGGCGGTACCCAGATCTTCGAGCCGCAGCTTCTGAGCTTCCTGGGCCGTGAGCTTGGCGCGCACATCCGGGTCGATGCCGTGCTTGTGGATGTCGCGGCCGTTGGGGGTGAGGTATTTGGCGATGGTCACGGTCATGCCGGAACCATCGGAGAGGCCGCGCACCGATTGAACGAGGCCTTTTCCGAAGGTCTTCTCACCCACCACCACAGCGCGGTGATTGTCCTGCAGGGCGCCGGACAGAATTTCACTGGCGCTCGCCGAACCTTCATTCACCAGCACCACTAGAGGGCGCTGCGTGAGAGCGCGTCCATTGGCGCGCTTGGTGTCCTGAATGCCGTCGCGGGTTTTGGTGGAAACGATCACCCCCTCATCCATCCATTGGCGGGCAATGGCGATGCTGGCCATCAGCAAACCGCCGGGATTGCTGCGCAGATCGAGCACATAACCCTGCACATTCTCGCCCTCAAGCTTCTTGAGGGCATCCGCCATGTCTTTGGCGGCATTGGCGTTGAACTGCTTGAGGCGGATGTAACCGATGCGGGTGCCATCGGCCGTGGTGTTCACCTGGCTGTCAACGGCGTGCAGCTCGATGCGGGCGCGCACCAGCGGTACCGCCACCACCTTGCCGTCGCGGCGCAGCTGCAGATTCACAGTGGTGCCGGCCTGACCGCGGATCAGCTTCACCGCGTCCTCGGTCGACATGCCCTTGGTGCTCTTGCCGTCGATCGACAGGATCACGTCTTTGGGCATCACACCGGCCCTGGAGGCGGGAGAGCCCTCGATCGGGCTGACCACCACCAACTCCTTGGTGTCTTTATCGAGGCTCAGCTGGATGCCCACCCCGGTGAGTTCACCGGAGGTGTCGATCTGCATCTCCTTGAACTCGCGCGGATCCATGAACCGCGTGTAGGGATCATCCAGGCTGGCGAGCATGCCGCGGATGGCTTCGTAGCTCTCCTTTGAGCTGCCATAGGTTTTGGAGAGAACCTGGCGGCGCAAGTTACGCCATTTCTCTGGCGTGTACTTGCCGTTGATGTCCAGGTAGTCGCGGAAAACGATCTGCCAGGTCTGATCGATCACCTCCTTGGGGCTATCACTGACCAACGAGGCGGCACTGGGTGCCAGCAGTGGTGGCAGGGCCAAGGCCCCGAGCGCACCCACACCCACCAGCACCAGGACCCGCTTACCCCGAATGCTGCCCATCAACGAGCTCCTGAGCCCTTGCAATGAACTCAAACTAGCCCCTGATTCGGGCCTTGGAAGGAGGGAAAACCGGAGAATCCCTCAGGGATCCACCCAGCGGCCATCATCCTTGATCAAGGCAATCAGCGCCTCCACACCTTCGGCTTCCGGCACCCGGCGAATTTCGTCGCGGCCGCGGTAGAGGGAAATCACCCCAGGGGTCTTGCCCACATAGCCGTAATCGGCATCCGCCATCTCGCCGGGGCCATTCACGATGCAGCCCATCACGGCAATGTCGAGGCCGGTGAGATGGGCGGTGGCACTGCGCACCTTGTGGAGCACCTCCTCCAGGTTGAACAGGGTGCGGCCGCAGCTGGGGCAGCTCACGTACTCCACCATCGTCTTGCGCAGGCCCAGGGCCTGGAGGATGGAGTAGCAAACCGGGATCTCCTTCTCCGGCGCCTCGGTGAGCGACACGCGAATCGTGTCGCCGAGGCCTTCGCTGAGCAGGGTGGCGATGCCGGCGGTGCTCTTGATGCGGCCGTAGTCGCCATCACCGGCTTCGGTCACGCCCAGGTGCAAGGGGTAGTGGAAGCCTTCGGCATCCATGCGATCGGCCATCATCCGGTAGGCGGCCAGCATCACCGGCGCCCGCGACGCCTTCATCGAAATCACGATGTTGTGGAAGTCGAGCCGGTCGCAGATGCGGATGAACTCGAGCGCACTCTCCACCATCCCCAGGGGGGTATCGCCGAAGCGGAACAACATCCGCTCGGCCAGGGAGCCATGGTTCACGCCAATGCGCAGAGCCTTGTCCTGCTGCTTCAGCAACTTCACCAACGGTTCAAACGTTTCGGTGATGCGATCACCGATCGCCGCAATCTCCGCATCGGAAAACTCCGTACGGTTGGGATCGGGCTTGTCGAACACGAATAGGCCCGGATTGATCCGCACCTTGTCAACGTGCTGGGTCACCTCCAGGGCAATCTTCATGCCGTTGTGGTGCACATCGGCCACCAGGGGCACTGGCTTGTAGGTGCTCTCCAGCCGCTGGCGGATTTCACCCATCGCCTTGGCATGGGCCAGCGACGGCACCGTGACCCGCACGATCTCGCAACCCGCCTCATGCAGCCGGCGGATGCCGGCGGTGGCGCCTTCGACATCGAGGGTGTCCTCGTTGATCATCGACTGCACCACCACCGGGTGGTCGCTGCCCATCCACAGATCGCCCACGCGCACGCTGCGGGTCTTGCGGCGGCGGATCACCGTGTCGTAACGGGGATTGTTCGCTGCCTCAGTTGCCGGATCGGAAGCCAGAGAGGCGGTCATGGCAGCTGCGCGCGCAAGGGCCGAAAAGGTTGGCGCAAGCCTGTCACAGCGAAGCGGTCAATTGGGCCAGACGCCGCTGCACATCCTGGAGGTCGTGCCAGGTGAGCCATTTGGGTGACCCCCGCTCCTTGGAGGCGTTGCGCAGCAAATAGGAGGGATGGAGGATCGGCATCAACCAGCGCCCCTCCAGGCTGCCCCCCTCCCCGCGGCGCCACTGGCCCCGCAACTTGGTGATCCCGCCCTTGATACCCAGCAGGCCCTCCACCGCCGTGGCGCCAGCCAGCAGGATCACGGGCGGATCCACCAGCGCGATCTGCTGATCCAGCCAGGGGCGGCAGGCCGCCATCTCCAGCGCTGTGGGCTTACGGTTCTCCGGCGGGCGGCATTTCACGATGTTGCAGACGTAGGCATCGCGGTTGCTATCGATGCCAACGCTCTCGAGCATCCGATCGAGCAGCTGACCGGAGCGCCCGACAAACGGCTTGCCCTGCTCGTCTTCCTGGGCACCAGGCCCTTCGCCAATCACCATCAGCGGGGCCTGGGGATTGCCGCGGCTCACCACCACCTGGGTGCGGCTGCTGGCCAGGCAGCAGCGCCGGCAACGGTCGCAGGCCTCAGCCACCTGCGCCAGCTGCTGTTCCTGCTCGCCCGCCGACAGGCTGCTGGTGGTAAGCGGAAAGATCGTCATGGCGGCGACTTTATGCAGCGCTCACCAGCAGCAACAGGCCATTGCCCTCGGGATCCAGCAACCACACCTCACTGCCAAAGGATTCCTGCCGGGGCTCTTCGAAGCACTGGGCACCCAACGCCAGCGCCTGCTCCATCCACAGCTCCAGCGCATCGCGATCCCCCTGCCGTTTGAGGCACACCGCTAGCCGTCCACGCCCCTGTGGCAAGGGCCGCTGGCGGCTCGGGCGATACAGCTCAAGCCAGCCCATCCCCGGCAGCTGCACACGCCAATGGGCCGTGCTGAAACCTGGCGAAGCGGAAGCTTCCACCAAGGCGGCATAGAAAGCTGCAAGAGCTTCAGGGTCGTCGGCGGCGAGCACCAAGGCCGCCGCCACCGGCTCCATCAGATGCAACACGGCCGGATCAGACACGGTGAATACCAGGCTGGCCACTACCAAACAGTGTGCGCTGAACGCTTGCGCGGATAGGGAATACGGCAGGATGAACACCACACCGGCAAAGCCCCGCGGCGTTGCCCCTTTCGTCGCTGCGCCGATGCTGCGCCCGCCCTCTCAGCGCACCCTTCAGCGCAACATCACGCTGTCCGCCCGGGCCGAGGCTCTTCAGCCTTCCCTCACCCTGGCCATCGCCGCCAAAGCCAAAGCGCTCAAGGCCGAAGGCCACGACATCTGCAGCCTCAGCGCCGGAGAGCCGGATTTCGACACTCCCTCCTTCATCTGTGAAGCTGCGGCCGCGGCCTTGCGCGAGGGCCAGACCCGCTATGGCCCCGCCGCCGGTGAGCCGGCCCTGCGTGAGGCGATCGCCGCCAAGCTCAGCCGCGAAAACCAGGTGCCCACCCGCGCCGAACAGGTGCTGGTGACCAACGGCGGTAAGCAGGCGCTTTACAACCTGTTTCAGGTGCTGCTCGGCCCCGGTGACGAGCTGCTGCTGCCCGCCCCCTACTGGCTGAGCTACCCAGAAATCGCCCGCCTGGCTGGTGCTTCCGTGCGGCTGCTGCCCAGTTCCGCCGCTGAAGGCTTCCGGCTCAATCCCGCTCAGCTGGAGGCCGCCATCACACCGGCCAGCAAGTTGCTGGTACTCAACAGCCCTAGCAACCCAACGGGGATGGTGCTGAGCCGCCAGGAGCTGGAGGCCATCGCCGCGGTGCTGCGCCGCCATCCCCAGGTGGCGGTGGTGTGCGATGAGATCTACGAATTCCTGCTGGCCCCTGGCCATCAGCACCACAGCCTGGCGGCGGTCGCTCCGGATCTGGCCGATCGCGTCTTCAGCGTGAACGGCTTTGCCAAGGGTTGGGCGATGACGGGCTGGCGCATCGGCTGGCTGGCCGGCCATGCCGATGTGGTGAGGGCCGCCATCGCCCTACAGAGCCAGAGCACCAGCAACGTGTGCAGCTTTGCCCAGTTCGGAGCCCTCGCCGCCATCGAAGGCTCCCGCGACTGCGTGCACGCCATGGCGGCGCAGTTCAATGAGCGCCGCCAATTGCTGAGCGATGGTCTGCAGGCCATCAGCGGGCTGCAGTTGCTTCCTCCCGAAGGTGCCTTCTACGCCTTCCCGGATGTGAGCAGCACCGGCGTCGACTCGATGACCTTCTGCAACCGACTGCTCGATGAGCACGGGCTTGCGGTGGTGCCCGGGGTTGCCTTTGGCGATGACCGCTGCATCCGGCTCTCCTGCGCAGCCGCCAACAGCACCATCGAGGAAGGGCTCCACCGACTGGAGCGCTTCATCCAAAGCTTTTAAGCGCCCACCCAGGCTGAACAGCCCACAGGGAGAATCGGCAAGCACCTGTTGCGGTGATACCGCAGCTGATTCCGCATCTGAGCATGTTCAAGTTCCCCCAACGCGGCCGAGAACGTTCGGCCGCCGTGCTGGCCGGCATCGGCCTGGCCCTGGCTCCGGCGGCCCTCCCCGCACTCAGTCCGGCGCTGGCTCCGCTGCCGGCTGTGCAAGCCCAGCAGAACAGCAAACCGGTGCTGCGCATCGGTGCCATTCCCGATCAGCAGCCGGAGAAGCTGAACCGGCTCTACGGGCTCGTGGCCAATGAGCTGAGCAAACAACTAGGGGTGAAGGTGCAGTACGTGCCCGTCACCAACTACGCCGCAGCGGTGAGCGCCTTCCGCACCGGCAACCTCGATCTGGTTTGGTTCGGTGGTCTCACGGGCGTGCAGGCCCGCCTGCAGAAGCCCGGCGCCAAGGTGCTCGCCCAGCGCGACATCGACGCCTCCTTCCACACGATCTTCATCGCCAACACCAAGAGCGGGCTGAAGCCGGTCACCAACGTGCAGGGGCTGAGCCAGCTCAAGGGCAAACGCTTCACCTTCGGCTCCGAGAGCTCCACCTCCGGCCGATTGATGCCGCAGTACTTCCTCGGCCAGGCCGGGGTGAAGCCGAATCAGTTCGCCGGGGGCGCACCGGGCTTCAGCGGCAGCCATGACGCCACCATCGCCCTGGTGCAGAGCGGTGCCTATGAGGCCGGCGCCGTGAACGAACAGGTGTGGCGCTCCAGCCTGCATAACGGCAAGGCCAATCGCTCCAAGGTGATGGCGATCTGGAAAACACCGGGCTATCCCGATTACCACTGGATTGCGCAGCCCGATCTCGACAAGCGCTTCGGCAAGGGCTTCACCAACCGCATCCAGCAGGCGATCCTGAGCTGGCGGCCGAGCGATCCGGAGCAGAAGCAGATCCTCAGCCTGTTCGGGGCCCAGCAGTTCACCGGTGCCAAGGCCAGTGCCTACAGCCGGATCGAGCAGGTGGGGCGCCAGGTCGGCCAGATCCGCTGAGCGCGGGCGGCTGAGGCCGGCAGGCAGCAGAATCGGGGGGCGAACAATCGCCCCTCTCGATGACGCTGCTGCTGGATCTGGTGCTGGTCGTAGCAGGGTTACTGCTGTGGCAGCGCAGCTGCAGTGAGGGCGACGACGTGTGGGTTCTGTTCCTGCGTTCACTGGCGGCGATCGATCTGGCCGTGATCGCTCTGGGCAATGGCGTGCTCTGGCTGGAGATTCCGCTGCTGGCGTTGGCCCTCGCCCTGCCTTCGGTGAAGCGGATCGAAGGCGAGGAGAACCGCTGATGAATCCCCGCGGGCCCGACATCATCGAGCTGATGCTCGTGGGGCTGATCCTGGCGCTGCTGGCCTTTCGCTTCAGCTCGCTCTAATCGCGCAGGCACAGTGGGAAGCCATGACCCACTCCGGCCCACCCCAGAGCGCAACCCAGACCAGCCCGGTGCTGGAGCTTTGCGATGTGACTGTTCCTGGGAGACAGCAACCTCGGCTGGATGGCATCCATCTGCGGCTGGAGGCCGGCGAGCGGGTGGCACTGCTGGGGGCGAGCGGCGCCGGCAAGAGCACCCTGCTGGCGGTGGCCAATGGTCTGCTGCAACCCACCCAGGGTGAGGTGCGCTGGAGCGGCGAACGCCGGGCACGCAGCGCTCGGGCCCGGCGCCGCCAGCAGGCCCGCATCGGCACCCTCTGGCAGGACCTTCGCCTGATCGAAGAGCTCAGCGTGCAGCAGAACCTCAACTGCGGCCGCCTGGCGAGCTGGGGCTGGCCGCGCGCCCTGCTCAACCTGCTGCTGCCTCTGGAGAGTGAGGCCTGCACGCAGGCGCTGCGCCAGGTGGACCTCGATCCCCATCTGCTCAGCCAATCCGTGGGGGAGCTCTCGGGCGGCCAGCGGCAGCGGGTGGCGATCGCCCGGTTGCTGCGGCAGCAACCGCAGCTGCTGCTGGCGGATGAACCCCTCGCCAGCCTCGATCCACGCCTGGCCCAGGAGTTGCTGCAGCTGCTGTTGGAGCAGGCCGCAGCACCACGGGCGCTGCTCCTGAGCCTGCACAGGCCGGATCTGCTGCAGGGCTTCGATCGGGTGATCGGCCTGCGCGAGGGGCGCATCTGCTGGGACCGGCCCGTGGCGCAGCTGCAGGCCTCAGACCTCGATGCCCTCTACGCCGGCATGGCGGAACCCGGCCTCACCCGATGAAACCGGCCGCTCCCCTGCTGCTGCTGCTGCCGGCGTTGGTGCTGCTGCCCCTGCTCCTGTTGCTGCCGGGGCTCGTCCATGGCGGCGGCTGGGATCTGATCGGCCAGTTTCTGCTGGCGGCCGTGCAACCCTCCACCGATCCGGTGGTGCTGGAGTCGCTGCTGCGGGGCCTGGGCGTGACGGCCGGCATGGCCCTGCTGGGCTGGTGCGCGAGCCTGCTGATCGGCATCACCGCAGGCCTGGCGAGTTCCCGCCTGCTCTGGCGCACCCTGATCGGCCACAGCTGGCCGGCGGAAGGCATCCGCCGCCTGCTGGCGATTCCGCGCTCGATTCATGAACTGATCTGGGGTCTGCTGCTGCTGCAGGTGATCGGCCTGCAACCGGTGATTGCCGTGATCGCCATCGCCATCCCCTACGGCGCCTTAGTGGCGCGGGTGGTGAGCGATCTGCTCGACAGCCTCAACGAACGCAACCTTCAGGCCCTGATGGCGGCAGGCAGTGCTCCCCCCGCGGCCTTGCTCACGGCGATGGGACCGCCACTGCTGCCGGGCTTGATCAGCTATGGCGGCTACCGACTCGAATGCGCTCTGCGCAGCGCCACGCTCCTGGGGGTGTTCGGCCTGGGGGGACTGGGCAATGAGCTGCTGCTCACCCTGCAATCACTGCAGTTCCATGAACTGTGGAGCGGCCTCTGGCTGCTGCTGGCCGTGATGTTGAGCCTGGAAGCCGTGATCGGAGCCCTGCGGCGGCGCTGGGGTATGCCGGGTCGCTTCAGCCTGCGGGCCTCCGGTGTGGGGCGCCGGGGCCGGGAGCTGCTGCTGGCAGGCCTGCTGTTGCTGCCGCTGGTGTTCGGCGTTGGGCGGGCCCTGGCGATTGAACCGGCTGCCCTGCTGCACTGGCAGGCGCTGCCGCCCCTGGCCCCGGGCGGCTGGCAGGACGCGCTGGCACTGCCCTGGCCTGCTCTGGTGGTCAACACCGTGCTGCTCACACTGCTGGCTGCAGCCCTGGCCGTTGGGGTTGCGCCGCTACTGCTGCTGCTGGTGGCGCCATGGCCCTGGGGGCAACGCCTGCTGCAGCTGATCTGGGCCATCGGTCGGTTGTGGCCACCACCTCTCACGGCCCTGTTGCTGCTGTTCGTGCTCAAGCCCGGGGTGATCACCGCAGCCCTGGCCCTCGGCTTTCACAACCTGGGCATCCTGGGTCGTCTGCTTCTGGAGGGCAGCGAAGCGGCCGGACCACAGCGGCAGGAAGCCCTGCGCTGCAGTGGCTGCGGCCCCCGCTTGGCGCTGCTCTACGGACGGTTCAGTGCCCTGGCGCGCTCGTACCTGGCCTACGGGGCCTACCGCGCCGATGTGATCCTGCGGGAAACGGTGGTGGTGGGCCTGGTGGCGGGCACGGGCCTGGGCAGCCAGCTCAACCAGAGCCTCAGCGCCTTCGCCTTTGATCAGCTGCTGCTGCTGCTGGCGGCCTACGCAGCACTCACCCTGCTGGGGGAAGATCTCAGCGACCGTGCCCGCCAACGGCTGCTGCAGCAATGAACCTTCCGATCCCCCGCAAGCTGATCGTGCTTGGCGACAGCGGCGTGGTGGGCTGGGGTGACCCGGAGGAAGGCGGCTGGTGTGAACGGCTGCGCCGCCACTGGATGGGGCTTCCCGATGGACCGGTGCTCTATCCGCTGGGCGTGCGTGGCGATGGGCTGGAGCGTGTGGCAGCGCGACTGCACAACGAGGTGAGCTGCCGCGGTGAACTCCGCCGCCAACGGCCCCAGGGCATCCTGCTGGCCATGGGCCTCAACGACTGCGCCCGGGTCGGCCGCGTCGATGGCCGGCCGCAGCTGGATGCCGATGGCTTTCTGTTTGGCCTGCAGCAGCTGATCGCCCAGGCCAAAACGCTGGCCCCGGTTCTGGTGCTCGGGCTCACGCCGGTGGACGAGGCGGTGATGCCCTACGCCGATGTGCTCTGGTATCAGCTCGAGCAGGTGCGCCGCTACGAAGCGCTGCTGGAGGAAGCCTGCCTGGAGGCTGATGTGCCGTTCCTGCCCCTGCTCGATGGACTGCTGCAGGACCCCGCCTGGCTGCAGTGGTTGTGCAGCGACGGCATCCACCTCAACAGCGAGGGGCACCGCCAGGTTTACGAGCGCGTGCGTCACTGGCCGGCACTGCTGCAGTGGGCCGATCTGCAACCGCTCGGCAGCAGCAGCGTCAGCCACTGAGCACAGGACCGGTCTGGCGCGCCTCCCCCATCCGAGGGAGCCGGCTTCCACCGCCCAGGGGAGGCCGGCGAAGGCCTCAGCGAACGAGCGTGAAAACACGCAACCGCTCCAAGCCCGATGCACTCCTTCGAGCCCCGCGCCGACTTCAGCCAGCGCAATGCCGCCCTTGTGGCGGCTTACCAGCACAGCCGCAGCACCGCCAACCGCAATGCGCTGATCCACGCCAACCTGCCGCTGGTGTGGCGGGTGGCGCGCCAGGAATCCCAACGCAGTGGCCACAGCTTCGAGGACCTCAGCCAGGAAGGCTGCCTGGGATTGATCAAAGCGGTGGAACGCTTCGATCCCGGCCGCGGCCACAGCCTGAGCACCGCTGCTGTTCCCTGGATCCGTGGAGCGATCCGCCACTACCTGCGCGACCGTTGCCACCCCATCAGCGGCAGCCATCACCTGCTCGATCTGTACCGCCGCGGCCAGGCCCTGCAGCAGCAGCGCCAGCAACAGGGCGTGGCGCCACTGCCCGAGCACGCCCTCGCCGCGGCCCTGGGCTGCAGCCCCGAGCGCTGGCAGCTGGCCCTGGCACGGCGGCGCAGCCTGCAGCTGGCCAGCCTGGAGCAACCCCAGGCTGACGACGAGGGTGAGTTCTCCTGTCTGATGGAGCAGCTGCGCGACACCAGCGTGAGCGAGCACTACGCCCGGGTGATCAGCTGGGAGCAGAGGCGCCACCTCTGGCGGGTGCTGCGCCGATTGGAGCGCCGGCAGCGGCGCTTGATCCTGGGCCGGCTGCTGCAGAACCTCACCTGGCGTCAGCTCGCCGAGGGCAGCGGCCTCAGCCCCAAGGCTGTTCAACGCCGCAGCGAACACCTCCTGCATGAGCTGCGCCGGCAGCTCATGCCCCTGCTGAGCAGCTGAGGGGGTATCGACCCGAGCGGTGCGATCAGGCGAGGCCCAGCCATTCCGCCGCCGCCATGGCCAGCACCGCGGCGATCGTGGTCTGCAGAGCATTCACCAGCTCATTGCTGAGCCAGGCGCAGCGTTGCTGCAGGCCCGCACCGATCAGGCTTTCCAGCAGGGTGGCCAGCAAGCCCACCAACGTGACCAGCCCCCAGGCCGCTGCGTCCTGCAGCAGACCCAGCTGCAGCATCACCAGTGCCATCAGCGCACTGCCCACGAGGCTGGCGGCGGTGCCCTCCACGGAGATCGCTCCCTCCGTACCCCGGGGCACCGGCCTGAGGGTGGTGATCAGGACGGTGTGGCGGCCCCAGCGCTTACCGATCTCACTGCCGAAGGTGTCGGCCAGCTTGGCGCTGAAGCTGGCTGCAAAGCCAAGGCGCAAGAGCATGACGGGGGCTGAGGGCAAGAGGCTGAGCAGCGCCAGGGCTGCCCCTGTGGCCGCCGATCCCCACACGTTTTCAGGGCCCCGCCGCCCCCCGCGCGACTCCGCGAGCCCGTCGGCCTGCTTGCGGCGGAAACCAAGTCGCGTCACCAACGAGCCCAGGCCCAGGTAGAGCACCACAGCCCACCAGCCGGCCCAATCCAGGCTCCCCAGCAGCACTGTGCCCAGGATGCCGGCATGCACCCAGCCCGACCGCGTCAGCAGCGGCAGGCGCTGGGCGATGGCGATCAGGGCGGCATTGATCAACAGCGCGAGGGCCCAGTGCTGCAGACGATCGCCATTGAGCAGAACCTGAAGCTCCAGCATCCCCAGCACGCCCGCATGGGGCTGACGCAACACAAGCCCAGCACAACACAACCACCCATCCTTCTGTTGCACTGCCCTAAGGGAGACGCCCGTGAGCCCCACCGGCACCGGATAATCCAGCCATCCGCCTCAGAACCGGCGCCATGGTGTTCAACCGCAAGGGCAGCTTCTTCCTCAACCTCGATGAGAAGGCCCCCGCGACGCCGGCTGTCGTGGCTCCAGTGGCCAAGCCCAGCAAGGCCGCCAAGAAGCCTGAGGCCAAAACTGAGGCACCGGTAAAGGCGGCCGCCAAGGCTGAGGCGCCTGCGGCTGAAGCGCCCGCAGCCGCAGGCGGCAAGGTGCTCACCACCGCCGAAGCCATTGCCGCTGAGCTGGCTGCCGAGCAAGCCGCCAAGCCAGCCGCCACCCTTTCCACCTTCGCTCCCGAGTGCGTCACCGCCGGTGGTGCCCTGCCCCTGCGCCGCCGCCGCGGCGGTGCCAACCTGGCCGGTTTCCGCAGCATGGCCGGCGGACTGTTCGGCAAGAAGTGAAGCCGCTCAGCCGGCGGCCGCGCGCCAATGGCTGAGCAAGGCGGCACCAGCCACACAGGCTGTTGAGCTGCGCAGGATCGTGGATCCCAACTGCACAGGGATCCATCCAGCTTCCGTGGCCTGCACTTCTTCTGTAGGGCTCCAGCCTCCCTCGGGTCCGCAGGCCAGCCAGATCTCCTGCGGAGGTTCCGGCTTGCGCTGCGCGCCGTTCTGGAGCACTTCAGCGAGCAGCGGCAAGGCCGCCTGCCGGGTGGTGGCCCAGAACCGGGAAACCACCCTTGGTGGAGCTGCCGGTTCGAGGCTCATCAGCTGCGCCAACGGGGTGGGGGGATCGAGCTGCGGCAGCCACAGCCGTTCGCATTGCTCCGCCGCTTCCTCAGCGATGCTCTGCCAGCGCTCGGGCCGCAGCTGCCCCAGCACCGCCGTGCGCTCACAGGTGATGGGCACCAGGCGATCCATGCCCAGCTCCACAGCCATCCGCACCACCAGCTCGAAATCCCTCTTCACCACGGCAGCCACCAGAACCAGGGTCGGTCGGGGGGGAGCCTTGGTGATCAGCGGCTGCTGCACGGGCTGAAGCAGACGGGCCTGGTGCTGATTGAGCAGCTCCGCATCCCAGAGATGGCCGGCACCATCCACCACGGCAAAACGTGCGCCAGGGCCGTAGCGCAGCACTTTGCTGAGGTAGCGGCTGTGCTCCGGGCTGAGGGCCAGGCAGCCCTGGGCGTCAACCTGCCGCAGCCGCTCCGTGGGGATCAGCAGACGCCGACATTCCCGGGCCATCCTTCAGGCGTCGGGGTCCGAGAGGCTGGTGAAGGGGTTGTCGGGGTGATCCTCCACCGGCCAGTCGTCGTTGACGCCGCCGATCAGCAACTCCTCGATTTCCACCACATCGGTGTCCAGCTGGCGCAGGGTGTTGATCAGCACATCCAGTGCCAGAGCATCGCTGGTGCCGAGATCGAGCCAGCAGCGGGCCCACTCGCTGCGGTATTCCATCTCGCCCATGTTGTGCATCAGAGCCGGCATGGCCCGCGCGGCCACATCGGCGTCGTAGGCCATGCCGCTCAGCTCAGCGCCCTCCTCCTGCACCTGCAGGTTTTCAGCGTTGAAACCGCCGAGCTTGCCGAGGAAAAACCAGCTGTCGAACACCGTGTCGATGTAACCCCGCTCCCCCTGGCCGGGGGCATGGCTGAAGCGCAGCCAGATCCAGCAGTTGAAGGGATCAAATTCGCGAAAGCGGATCTCCATCGGGGCAGGCGCAGCGCAGCGTTGTCTCCATCAAACATGCTGGGGGCACCCGCAGACCATGGCGCCTTCGATGCTCGAGCTGAGGTCGCTGCATTACCACCCGGCCACGGCGGCGCAACCGGTGCTGCGCGGCCTCAATCTGCAGTTGCAGGTGGGCGAGCCCGCCCTGGTGGCCGGGCGCAGCGGCTCGGGTAAATCCACCCTGCTGGAACTGATCTGCGGACTCGCAGAGCCCACCGGTGGGCGTAGCGGCGGCTCGATCCGCTGGAACGGTGCGGTACTCAGCGCCCGTCAGCGGCGCTGGCTGTGCGGCTTGCTCTTTCAGTTCCCCGAACGGCACTTTCTGGGCCTGAGCGTGGGCCAGGAGCTGAAGCTCGGCCAGCGGCGCGTGCCTTCAGAAAAGCTGGAGGCGGTGCTGCACCAGGTGGGGCTCGACGGGATCTCACTGCAGCAGGCGCCGGAAGCGCTCAGCGGCGGCCAGCAACGCCGGCTGGCCCTGGCGGTGCAGCTGCTGCGCAACCCCAAGGTGTTGCTGCTGGATGAGCCCACCGCTGGGCTGGATTGGTCGGTGCGGGGCGAGATCCTGAGCTTGCTGGCCGAACTGGGGCGCGAACGGGTGCTGCTGATCGTCACCCACGAACCCGAGCTGTTTGAAGCCTGGGTGGAACCGCAGCAGCGCTACCGGCTGCAGGGCGGCTTGCTGCAACCCCTGGAGCAGCCCGTGCACTGAATACAGTGCCGGTTCTGGGTGCAGGCAGACAGGCGATGGCGGATCAGTTGGTGCGGGCAACGGCAGCCGGCGGCGGCATCCGCCTGGTGGCAGTGAGCACCAGCACCACCGCCCGCTACGCGCGGCGGCGCCACAACCTTTCCTTTCTCACCACCGCACTGCTGGGCCGGGCGATGACTGCGGGCCTGCTACTGGCCAGCTCGATGAAGGTGCGGCACGGACGGGTGAATCTGCGCATCGCCTCGGACGGCCCCCTGCGGGGCCTGATGGTGGATGCCGGCCGCGATGGCACCGTGCGCGGCTATGTGGGCAACCCTGAACTGGAGCTCGATCTGGTGCAGGAGGCCGATGGGCTGCACCACTTCGATTTCAAGCAGGCCACCGGCACCGGCTACCTGCATGTGGTGCGCGATCTAGGCGAAGGCGAGCCGTTCAGCTCCACCGTGGAACTGGTGAGCGGCGGCATCGGCGATGACGTGGCCTCCTATCTGCTTCATTCCGAACAGACCCCTTCAGCGGTGTTCGTGGGCGAGCAGATCGACAGCTCAGGCCTCAGGCATTGCGGTGGTGTGCTCGTACAGGTGCTGCCGAAAGCGGCCCGCGAGCCAGCCCTGGTGGCGCTGCTGGAGGAGCGCTGCAAGGAGATCAGCGGCTTCAGCGAGAAGCTCGCCGCCTGCGAGGGCAATCTGGAAGCACTGCTGCGGGAGATCTTCCCGGATCTGGATCCCCAACTGCTCGATGATGCCGAAGCCAGCCAGGAGATCAGCTTCCACTGCCCCTGCAGCCGCAAGCGCAGCGTCAACGCGCTCAAGCTGCTCGGCCAGAGCGAACTGAGCGAGATGCTTGCAGAAGATGGCAAGGCCGAACTCACCTGCCATTTCTGCAACGAGATCTACGAGGTGGGCAGCGGCGAGCTCCAGGAACTGATCAACGAGCTTGCCGCAGCCTGAACTCGTTAACGGATGCCACTAGGGCTACCAGCAGTGATCGGCAGCCTGCAATCGCTAGCTCCCCGGGTGAGACGTGGGTGCGGTGGATCCGCTAGGGGCAGAGAGGGTGTAGTCGACGGTGCAGATGTAGCGCCAGTTACGCACGGGCACAACAATGCATTTGAAGCCAGACATCGTTGCATTGGGGGGGAGTTGCTGCTGAGCGCGCTCAATCGCGTTCTCCTTGTTCCAGATCGATTCAGCCGTGATTGATTCAGCGTGGCTCTCCACGCAGAGAGCTAACAGCAGACCTGTGGCCAGAGGCAGGCCAAGCAACTGGTGATAAAGGCTTCGCAACAACGGGGCTGGTGGATAGAACATCAGAGCGAGACCTTTATTCTTCGGTCTGTATAGGCCTGCTGCTGACCGCAAGGGACGGCAACGGTCGTGCCGTTCTCATGGCAGCTGCAGCGGTTGGCAAGGGATCTTGGCTGCCTTGTCGAATGAGCTGGCGGCCGCCTGAAGCTCAGGCGATTAGCAGCGCACCGAGTAGCAGCAGCAGCAGGGCCGGCAGGCTCTGGACCTGCGGAGGTGCCAACGGCAATCCCAGCGGTAGGGAGGGATCGATGGCGCTCACCAGCAGGCCGCCCACGAGCAACCCCAGGCTGAGCAGCAGCACACTCCACCCCACCGCCGGCAGCAGACGACCCAGACGCCGTTGCAGGTTCACCACCGTGAGCACGGTGCCAAAGGCGAGCACAAGCTCGGCATTGGCGGCCGGCGTGAGCAACAGGATCGCCAGCAGGATGGCGCCACCGGCAACGGGAACCCAGCGCTCACGCCCTTCGGCCAGGGCGAAGCGCGGCAGCGCTGGTGCACTGAGGTTCAAAGCAGGCCGCGGCAGAGCGGGCAGGCTGGGCATTGCGGGCAGCGCTGGCTTGCTGGCCGCGGGCTTCACAGCAGGCTTGGCCGCTTCACGCTGAGAGGCGTTCAGCGCTGCGGTGCTCACCTTGCCCTGCTGCCGCTCCTTGAGCCGGTCCATCAGCACAGCGTCGTAGGCGGCTTCAATGCGCGCCCGCGACATGGGGTCGTCGCCCACCTCGGCCAGGCGGGCCTGTTTGGCCGCCTGCACAGCATCGAAGCTGGCATCGGGGCTGATGCCGAGGCGCTCATAAGGATTGAGCGAGCCGGGCTGGGCAGGGCCACCGGTTGGATCAGTTCCCTGGGTCATGCCGCGGCTGGAGGTGTCAGTGCGATGGGTTCAGCCTAGAGAGGGAAAGCGGACAAAGCCTGGGATCAAAACAGTGGTTCGCTGTGGCGATAGCCCCCTTCGAGCTGCAGAAGGCGGCGCTGCTGCTCCGCTTCATCCCGCTGCAACCAGCAGCGGCGCTTGAGCAGGGGCATCTGAGGAGGCAGGTGACTGCCTTCACGCATCTCCACAGCGGCCGAACCCGGCGAAGAGCCGGGTACGAAATTCACGTAGTCGCACCCGCCGTCGTTGCGGGGTCGTACAAGCCAGAGGGGCCTCGCCATCGCCAGAACCGCCGTTG
>VFQS010001737.1_pt1 | contig 19233 bp, 9 predicted proteins | sample 3512361 | NCBI WGS metagenome assembly VFQS01 (sample SAMN10412375, study PRJNA504923) | tailings metagenome | isolation source: Relicate 1 Philex TSF3 active mining | place: Philippines
GAATCAATTATTAGAAACATGCCGGCTCAGTTTGGGGCACCTGCAAAAGTATCAATAACTGAAAACGATAATAAGATTTTGATTCAAATATTATCTTACGATACATCAGGTAAACTAACCAATATTGTTTCAAATACTTTACGACAAAACATCGCAAACTATTTGTCAAACTACCGAATGATGAATGACTATATTTCAATATTCAGTGCTGAGGTAATCGACTTAAGTGTTGACATTTCAATAGTATTAGATTCTGCTCAGAATTCGGGTCAAGTCATTTCAGACGTTATTGATAAAGTATCATCATACTTTAATCCACAAACAAGACAATTAGGTCAAAACGTTTATCTCTCTGAAATTAGAAGTATTATTCAAAATACTAATGGAGTTTTAACTGTGGCTCAATTGGATGTATTCAACGAAGTCGGAGGACAGTATTCTTCAGCCGAAACATCTATGCAGTATTCAGACCCTGAACTTAAATTGATTGCACCTGTGGACGACACTATATTTGCTCAACCATCACAAGTGTATCAGATTAGATATCCTGGTAAAGATATTAGAGTATCGGTCAAAAACTTCCAATCAATTACTTTCTCTTAACAAGTTTATTTATTTTTTCTTTAAGTTATTATTTAATTGTCTGCGTGAACTTTAAAAATAACGCATAAACTATTTATTAACTAAAGATATTAATGGGTCAATCATATAGAATACGAACCGAGTTAGGTATTACTAAAACAATTAATGTACAGTTAGACCAAGAGTTTGAACAATTAGAGATTTTATCTTTAAAGTTACAACAAGAAGATGTCTATACTAGAAATTGTTCAGACTATGGAGTCCTTGTTGGTAGAGTTACTGCTAATAATGGATTTGGTTTACCTAATGCGAGAGTATCTATTTTTATACCAGTATTACCGATTGACGAATCTAATCCGATAATATCAAGTATATATCCGTACAAATCTCCTGAAGATAAAAACGAAGACGGGTACCGATATAACCTATTACCTTATGAGAAATCATATTCAACTCACGCAGCGACAGGCACATTACCAACAAGACTTGATGCTTTAACAGGGTCGACAGCTGTTGAAATATTTGACAAATATTATAAATTAACCGCAAAGACTAATGAAAGTGGTGATTACATGATTATGGGTGTACCATTAGGTAATCAAACTTTAGTAATGGATGTTGATTTGTCTGATATTGGTGAATTTTCATTAACACCGCAAGATTTAATACGAATGGGTTTGGCAACGGAAGCGCAAGTTGCGGGTAACACATTTAGAACATCCAATGATTTAACATCATTACCTCAAATTATAAATTTAGTTAAAACTGTTGAAATATCACCACTGTGGGGTGACCCATCGGTTTGTGATATTGCAATAAATCGAGTTGACTTTGATTTAAGAGATGAGGCAAATATTGATATAATGCCAACCTCGGTATTCATGGGTTCAATATATTCTACAAGTGATAGTTTTAGAGTTAGAAAAAGTGCAAAACCTAAAGATAATATGGGTAATCTGTGTTCATTACAGACAGGACCTGGTCAAATATTAGCTATCAGACAAACTATCGACCAAGGTAGTGACGGGAATCCAATATTAGAACAATATGTATTGGAGCAGGCTGGTAATGTAATTGACGGGGATGGTGTTTGGTTGACCGAACTACCAATGAATTTAGATTATTTTATAACAAATGAATTCGGTGAAAAAATAATATCCAATGACCCAACAATAGGTATTCCTACTAAAGCTAAATATAGATTTAAAATTAAGTGGGCTCAACCAAATTCATTGACCGAGCAAACAAGAAGACCTTACTTTTTAGTTCCAAATGTTAAAGAATATGGTTGGACAAATACTAACTCAGACCCTAATTATTCTTCTTCATCTACGGTTAAAAAGAATTTAGCAGGTTCTTACTATTTTGGATTAGATTGGTCTGGTTATACCAATGTTAATGCCGCTGTGAATTGTGAAGATACTTTCTATCAATTTGAATATAATAGAGTATATACTGTTGCTGGTTTAATTGATGAATTTAAAAATGGCGGCAGAGGTAGATTTATAGGTATTAAAGAAATTGATAGTCAAGATTGTGAGAATAGTATTAATAAATTTCCCGTTAATGAAGGATTTAGGAATTTTGATTTAATATATTTCTTGTTTTCAATTTTGTTTACGATAGTTCAATACGTCGGTTCAATATTGTTAATTGTTTATCATACGGTTGCGGCACTTGCCAATTTATTTCTTAGTAAAGATAAAGAATTAGGTCCAATTAAGTTACCTATGATTACTTATCCTGAATGTCAGGCATGTGATTGTGGTGAATCATCAAATGGGAATTCAAGTGGTAATATTACACCACCAACACCAGTACCTGATGCGGGATTATTAACTCAAGTATCTAATTCTCAATTGTATTTAGAAAAACTTACTCAAACATATCCTAATTCAAATTATCTTAGTACGATGGTTGGTGCAATATCAACATCAAGTGAAACGCCAACTAATCCTGAAATATTTAAATGTGCTAAAAGTAGTAATGGGTTCCTATCATCAATACAACAACAAACTTTACCTATAGGTGAAAGAATTAATGTATTCAATACAAGGAATAAATATTTTGAGAATATTAATAGGATTAAAGTAACATTTGCATCTGATGTTAATACAACATATCACTACGACAATACTATAACAGTACTGGCAACTAAAAGTTTGGAATCGGGTACTCTACTGTGTTTTGTTGACCCTGCAAAAAGTACTGATAAAAATTACTTATGGTCAGGACAAACAACTAACGGTATTGTAAATGGTATTAATGGTACATTACAAGTAAATCAATTTAACATTAACGTTAACTATGCGGACCCAAATAATCCTAATAATACTCTAACTACCGCATACACTATCCCATCAACACCTTCTTCAGGTTGTGTTGATAATATTGTTGTTGATGTTACTAGTTTAGGTACTATAACATATAGTGATTGTAATACTCTAATTAATACATACACTGCAACTACTTTAGGTCCACAAACAATAACAAATAACAATTGTATTAATTTAAATTCGATTGGAGGTACTGCAGAATTTACTATAACGAATAGTGGAAATACTTGTCAGAGATATGTTTACCCTTCAGATATTGAATACTACCAAGTTTTAACTGCGATTACAATTACTACCACAACGGTTAATGGTGTAACAACACCTGTTGTTCCAAACTCAAATCAAAATGAAGGATTTTTTGGAGGACTACTAAGACAAGACAGTATAATTGAGAATTACCAACTACAAATAACTGGGTCATATCCCTCAGGTGCTAGAACTTTAGAAAGTGTGTTTACTCTAAAACCTACGGATTATTTAAATAACTTCACACAACAAGTAATTTTAGTATTACAAAGAGGAGTTGACCCATACTCACCTAAATTACAGAATAAATATTCTATAGGTACTTTGTTTGGTTTACCTGAAAATGACCCAAATTGGGTGTTTACGGCTAACACTAGATTAAATATACCTATACAACAAATACCAAGTGGTTCACCTACATCAACACCACAACACAATAACCAAAATAATATTTATTTCCAATCTTATTTTTACAGTCCAAGTTTTGTTGGTTCAACCATTTCAGGGTTACAGTTTTCATCATACACAACAAGTAATGTTGGATATTATGGTGCATTGGATGGGGTTTCGAGTGGTAGAGAGATAATTACCCCATACGGGACATATTACTCAGGAAATTATGTAAATCAAACTCCAGCGTATGGAAGTGCAAACGGTGCGACCACAGTAATGTCAAACACATATTATTCAACTGCGGTGTCATTAGTTAATTATGATACTTCTGAAGATTTGTCAGGAGGTGCGATAACATGGGGAGTACCATTACAAGATTATCCTGCGAATAATACGGTAATACCACCACAACTTCAAAGTTATGGTGCATTTGAAACGGTATATTTTAGTCCATTATTATATCCATCATTAACAGGTACTAGTCAATTAAACATTACGGATTCATCAAAAAATATTATGAGAACTGATAGATTACCATCTTCAGATTTTATTGATAGTGGTGTAATTGAAGGTAGTGTTAGTTTATTACAACAAAATTTAGGATTTGCGGTATATGTTTTAGATGGTGCAACAATAAGTTATATAACGCCAGGATATTCGACTGGAGCTTCTGAAGTTACACCTGATATTGCAGGTCAATTAGCTGCGGATAACGTATTAAATACTTTAGGTAGTTGTGAAAAAATGGTTGGTTTAAATTGCTACCAAGGATACGGTAATACTTTTGGTGTTAATACAAATTGTACGTATGATGATGGTGTTGAAAATGGGTGTTATGTTTTTGTTAAAAAACCATTTATAACTCTTGGTCAAGATATTGCTAATTTCAATGAGTGGGGGTATAGATTTAGATTTTTTTATGGTTTATGCCGAGGAGTATTATCACAAACATTCACCAACAATTGGGTGAATGGTTCATTATATACGTTCCCAATACAAGTCGACACTTACTATGATTCTCAAAACCAACCATTACCACCAGAATTTCCAAAAGAGTTAGTTTATTTTGATGATAAAACAAATAACTTCTATTATAGGTCGTCACCGTATTTGTCAGGAACGACACAGGAAAGATTCATTGGTAGACCAACTAACGGGCTTACTAAACCAACAAATAGTAGGAATTTATTATTTCCAACAACAATTGTTAATTTAGGTATGAAAGATGCGGTGTATCAAGAGATAATCTATGATGCATCTGCTAAAGCATACATTATGGATACTTTAAATCCTACTAGTTATTCAGATACATCCGACTTGGTTAATTTATTTGTAATATCTAGAATAGCTAACAGTAATTTCTTACAACAATTACCTCTTAATAAGGATAATAGTTTAGACATGTTATTTACTCGTGACGACAAAAGAATTGATGGTGACTTGGCTCAAAGTATGTCAATTAACTCTGAGTATGGTGTTATTCCATTTTCACCTGAATTTTATGTTGCAACAGGTTCAGTGTCTGACCCAGTAGTAATTTTAGGGTCAACTACTACCGCAACTATGGGTGTATTCTTTTCGTCAACAACAGTTGACTTACAGAATAAGGATTATTTAAGTCCTGGCGTAATCAATTTCAGACCTTCAAATAATGCGACAGCGATAACATATCCTTATGGTATTAAGTCACAATATGTTCCATTCTATCAGTGGGAATTAAAACAATCAGGTTCTCAAAACATTTTTGGTAGTCAATTAAACAATTGGAAAACAAATGAATCCGCAAGTTTAAATAGTACTGGTATTTTTGGATTTAATTACCAATCTTTGGATAGAAGAAACATTAATCCACCAACATATTTTGTTGGTTCAAATAATACAAATGATATATATCAAAGAGGTTATATTTTTAATGTGAACTCAAACGGAGCGTATTCCTATAGCATGGCTGGTATTCCATTAAGTAAGTTCTTGGTTGGTGCACCTAATCATTTTTATTTTGGGATAATTAAAGGTAACAGTGCGTTGGATAAATTCAAAACAAAATACTCTATAAGTGAATAAGTATACCATCATACCAAGTAGTCAGAAATACAAGTCGGCTCCTTTTGTTGACCAAGAATTGTCAATATCTTTGGAACAACAGGCCCAACAAATTGTTGAATATGATAGAAGTCAGAGTATAAGTTTGGCTCAAGTGTATGATGATGAAAGACAAACCTCATCAACTTTCAGACCCACATTTAAAGTTAATTATTTATATGCTAATACATATACTGGTACTACAGAATACATTCCATTTAAGAATAACTTGTATTATGTTGACCCAATACAATCAACCGTAAGTGGTGTTTGGAAAGGATTTCCACAATATTATGAGTTTGATTTTTATAGACCTGATATAAAAGACCAACACATTGAATACAAGGCAAAAAGTGCGTATACCTATAATTGGACATATTATGTGAGTTATGCGTCTGAAAATGATGATACGAAACAAATGTCGTATGAGTTAAATAACACTTCTCTAAATTGGGTTGCATCTGAAGGGATACCATTCTCAATTAATAACGGAACTCAAAATGGTAGTAATGTTATAAGGTTCCAATGTATTGCTCCTCACGGACTTTCGGTTGGTGAATACGTCGAGCTCTCATTTTTTTATAACCAAACTAACTTGTTTCAAGTATATTCATTAGGTAGTGGTGAATTTGATAGTGATGAATATATTTTCAATCTATATAATTTTGGATATACAGGTACAACATTTGCAAATGGAGTTACAGGTACCTTTAAAAGAGTTGTTAATCCTGATAATATAACGGAAACTAAATCGAAATATTATGTTAGAAGACATAAAATTTTAACAAATGTTGATGGTTGTATTATAACTAAAAATGGTTTTGAAAAAAATGTGTTTGGTGAAGAAAAGAAATTTGAATATAGTTCTATCACACCAAATCAAGTTTCCCGAATATCACAGAAAACAAGTAGTAATTCTTACAATATTACGGTTGCCGACGACTTAAACCTTTTTGGGGTGTTAGATAACCAAAAAAGACCTGTAAGTGAATTATTTTTGACAATCATTAATAAAGGATATACGGGATATTTTAATCAACCAAATAATGGTATTGGATTAAAACAAGGTTGGGAGTTTAATATTACTACCCCAACAAGCAGTTGGTGGGAATTAACAAACAATGACTCAGATACTAATATTCAAACTTCGGCATACACCTTAACAAGTGGGGCGACTAAAACATTTTATTATAATCAAGATTTAAAAATTGGTGATATAATTGATGGGGATTTTTGTGAATGGAATGATTATGACCAAATTGAAAGAGTTGTGTCACCATATTATCAAAAAATTAATTACAATCAAAACGTCTTTCAAACTACCGACAATTATAGTACGAATAGTCCTGGGTACTACTACAGACCACACACATCAATGACCATTAGAGTTTTCTCGGATTACATTGAAACCGCAAATGTTGGACAAGTAGATAATGTTCCATTCTATTCATATTACTCAACTACGGACCAACAATTCAGATGGAGAGATTTATATAGTTATGGGTTTAAAGATAATTTAGAAAGAGGTGTAGATTACCCATTTATGAATAGTGCTCAATACCCATTCAAAGATGTTATATTTAGATTAATACCTGAAGGAATAAACTATAATACGTTGGGTGTTCAATACTCAATAAAACCATTAATAGATGAATGTGAATAAAATACAAATTAGACAAAATGGTTTTGTGAACAATCAGTTGACAATACCTGTCCAATTTACTTGGGATTACCTTGGATTGGACCAAAGTATTGATGAATATGAGTCTGAAGTTATCACGGAAGTTATTGGTACTGGTAGAGATTTTGAAGTTAGTAGATTTGCTCACACACCATTAACGGGTACTACTATTGAGCCGACAGATATTAAATATGAGTTTAATTTTTACTCAGGTAGTTCATTAGATGTTGAGTCTAATTGGGTTACCAATTATATTGCCGAGGGTTTTACAACACAAGAGATTTATTATTATTCTAATAATTTTTCCAACTCATTTTTCAAACTTGATTTGTATGATAATTTTGATGAGAAAAGACAAAAGAATTATATCACGATAATCATACCAACTCAACAAGGATTAAAGATGGATGCGATTATGCAAACAACTAACGTATCAATCAAAAAACCTTCATTTGTTTTAGATTATGTAGGGGATAAAGAAGGTTTCTTTATTTATTGGTTAAAGAAAAGAAACTTTTTGGATATTGATACTTTTTACATGACAGCCAAATTTTACGATGCAAAACAAGGTGTGTTTGTAAAAATGATGAATATGCCACAATCATCATTACCTGGTAATAAGTACGTTTTTGATAATTCACAGTATTTCTATTATAGGGTTCATCTTGATTATACAAATCAAGAATATCAAGTATTCAATATGAATCCAAATCAAACAATTTATTTGAATGATGGTGAAAGAGCCGGGACTCTACAACCCATAAAATGGTATGAATATGTTAACCCATAATGGAAGATTTTTATAATATTATAATTTCCCCCGAAACAATTAAGGGTGATATTTTTACTGTTAACATGCAGGGTCAGAACGTCTCATCTAATTACAGTGGTGAGACCACAGGGATTTATTCAGGTATGACCCAAGTTTTGACGGGAGGACCTAATGGAAGTTCATTACTAACAGGATTAACTATCCCAATATTGATTAGACAAACCGCAGTAGATTTTGGATATTATAGTCCTTTTGATGGTGCGGTTTTACAAAAAGATGTTGTTGCGAATTTTATATTCTCATCAACGACTGTAGACCCATACGTTTATAATATCTACAACACATCAAGTGAGTTTCAAAAGTTTTTAGAATTATCGGTGTATACTGTTAATTGGGGTGATGGTACATCCGATGAGATAATAAGTGCATACACACCAAATTCGATTTCACATACATATCCTGTTGCAAATGCACAATATACGATTACTTTAAAACAGACTAACCCTTGGGGTGTGACTAAAGTTCAAAAAACAATCACCACACCTTATAGTGATGTTGTAGTTAATAATCCAAATGGTGAAGCATTTTTTATTCCCGCGGGAGGTAATTGGTTTGAGACACCAATTAGTTATGATTATATATTTTCAGGAGATGCGGTTAATGTAGTTTCAGCACAAACATCAAATAATTTTACTACCGTACCTTTTACCGTTTCAGGTTTAACAAAATCCAAATTGAACGAATTGGCCATGTATGGGCCATTTAAATATCAAGTTGGGGTACCTGTAATTAAAAACGGTCAGATATGGGGGGCGATAACTAATACAGGAGCAACATTCACTGCCTATACAGTTAATTCAGTTGATTACTATGATTATGCTGATGGTACCACAATATTTTTTGAACAATCATCAGGATTTACTGAGAATAATTTAACATCAAGACCAATAACAAAAGAAGAAGTATTATTAAAAGTTGTTGACCAAGCACAAGTCCAAACAAATGTTTTTGTTGAAAGAGGTAAAAACTCGGCATACGAAAGAATCCAAAGAATGGGTGAAGTTGATAATTTAGGTGATATGATTAACTACGGATATGGATTTTTTAACGTTGAAAAAAAGAACTAAACTATTTATAAGATAAAAAGATATGGCAATAGGTTCATACGGCACAATACGACCAAGTGATGTCTCACCAGAAGACGTTCAGATTATTATGAATTATACACCATCAAGGGATGTTACGGACAATTTTACCCTAACACAACTGGATGCACAAACAATTCTTAAGCCTTACTTCAATAATACTCAAACAGGCGGAAACGCAGGTGTTGAAGTGTTAGGGGGGTTATATAATTTAACATTACCTGCAGAACAGTTCAATGCTCTTGGGATTTACACACTTTATTTAAGACCTGCTCAAATAAGAACAAGAATTACAGATTGTGGTGTGTTAAATGCGTTACCAAACGTAAAAGGAATTGTAATTGATATTACAAATGTTCCTGTACAATACCAAAATAAATTTGTACCTCAAGGATTGGTTGGATTTAGAATTGAATACTTAAATCCTGACGGCTCAAAGATTCCTAATTTCTTTAGAGTTGTGACCTCATCGTTCTTCTGTGAACCCGTGGTAACAAACGAAACAAATACAACACAAAAAAGTATTAGATATAGATATGTTGATGGAAACTCGAATTTAATTTTCTTAACACTATCTCCATCTTCATCGCCAACAAACAACCCAAATTCAACACCGTTTATTGGACAACCAAATCAAAATATTATTATTTCAAACACATATTTTAACCCAATTACTTTGGAAATTGAAATGGTTGAGTACGACGTATCATCTCTTGCGATTGCTCTTTATGGTAATCAAACCAAATCTATTGATGATGGTATCTACACAATCTACGATACTCAAAATAACATATACAGACAGTACAACTTGTATGAAATTAGAGACCAATTTAACGCCTTACTTTATGAGGTTAGACAAAGTAGAGGTAATAATATTGACTTCAGTAAAAACTTCACAAACATAACTAGTTAATGGCGGTAAACACAAAAAATACTAAATTCTTTTACCCACCAAGACCAGGAAATGGTGCGGGTACTTTTTCCGACAACATTGTAGGATTACAAACTGTTGAGGGTGGAGGACTTACGCAAGGTAATTTTGAATTTACGACAGGTGTAACTGAAAAAGTTAACAGAACATTCAATGTCGGGGCGTTCTCTGAACCAATGACGTTAGATGCGATGAATATCGAGAGTCTTGAACAAAGTAGAAAGATATTGGCAACCCAATTTAGAGTTTATCCAAATTTTGATATTACTCAAGTTCTTAACTTTTCAATGTATGGTTCTTTATCGGAAAGATTTAGAGTTTCCATTACAAAGATAATCAACTTTTTTCCCGCATCATTAGATATTCAATTTAGTAATGATGATTACATTACAGGTAACACCGCATATGATATAGTTTATGACGTTCAGGCTGACGAAACGTATTTTAAAGTCAACGTTGATAGAATCCGAAATCCATTTGATATTGATTATTCAGTTAGTGCTTCAACCAACTTGGCTGCAAGTGAAATCATAACATCAAAATACAGAAATCTTAGTAATACTTATTTGGATTATTGTGTGAGTATTAATGATGATATTTTTAAAATACTTTCATTTACTCCATCACAAACATTATCGTCAGGTGTATTAGCATTTTATGTTTCAGGTTCTCCTTTTGGTACCACTGCAACTACGATTCAACAAGAATTCCAAATAAGACCGAATGATTACATTGTTGACAAGACGTTTCAAGAAGATTTTGATGAGGTTGAAAAATTTTTGGTTAATAGACTAGTTCGACCTGAATATACTGCAGTATTCCAAGTACCACAACAAAATGAATATGGTCAGACTTATACGGACTATCAACAAGTTACTTGGCCAAAAGATGGGCCATGGAATTTAGATATTAGGTCATTTTTATTTGATGGGTATTTGGAACAAATTCAAGCGATTGCGGTTAATTTGGATTCATTTAAAACGAATTTAATATCAAGATTTTTAGTTTCTGATTCGTTAAAAGAGTTCGATACTTTAGGTAGAAAAGTTGAAAAAATATTCCAAATATATGGTAGAAGTTTTGACCAAATTAAAACTTTTATCGAAGGTTTGGCATACATGAATTCTGTAAACTATAACCCTTCGAATGATATACCATCTCAATTGTTGGTTAACTTATCACAAACATTAGGTTGGTCATCCAATTTTTCGCCAATAACTAATGAGGATTTCTTGGAGTCTGTGTTTGGTAATACATCAACACCGACATACCCAGGATATGCGAGAGCACTTACACCAACTGAATTAAATTATGCATACTACAGAAATTTAATTTTAAATGCGTCTTACTTGTTTAAATCAAAAGGAACTAGAAGGTCTGTTGAATTTTTACTAAGATTAATAGGTGCACCTGACTCTTTGATAGAATATAACGAACATATATACTTGGCGGACCAAAGAATTAATTTAGACCAATTCTATACACAGTGGGCTCAAATATCAGGAGGAACTTATGTTCAACAAACTCCAACATATGCTCAAGGACAGACTTATAGTATCCACGGTCAGTTATTTACCGCGTTCACAACCAATTCTACTTATCAAGATGTTAATATCACATTAGAAGATTATCCAATAGATGCTTTGGGGTATCCTAATGCACCTGTAAACACTGAAAATTATTTCTTCCAAATAGGTTCTGGTTGGTACGAATCAACACCTGAACATAGAAGTCCTGACGCTGTGACAATTACAGGAAATGTTTATACGGGTCAAAATTTTGATATTCAAACACAATTACAACCGTTCACTTATGGTCAAACTTATTTAAATAGATTTAGGGATTTTCCTTATATGACTGAAGGATTCAAACTACAAAAGGTTGTTGATAATAATAAGTCATGGTTAGCCGATGACGACAAAGTTAGGGTGTCAACACAAGGAGATTATAACGCGTACTATTTCGTTGATAATGAAAAATTAGTATTAAACGTTAAGAATGTGGATATATTCTTAAATCCCGCCCAAGGTTTAGTTTATGACGTTTGGGACCAATCAAGAAAATATGATTACCCAATACCTGAATCAGGATTGACAATAGGTTATCCTGTACCAGGTGGGGTTGATTGGACATATGTTGACCCAAAACCAAAAAAGAAAACATTCTTTGAATTCTCCCAAACTTTTTGGCAGAATATGATTAACACAAGAAATAGACAATATATTTCAGATGGTAAAACAGGGGGTTATCCAACATTACAATCTATATGGTGGAAGTATATTGAGTCAGAACAAACTGTTGGTTTACCTAACAACAAATACACTTACCAAAAACTTATTGACTATGTTAATGGTATCGGTCCTTATTGGACTAAGTTAGTTGAACAAATGGTTCCTGCAACTACGATTTGGAATGGTGGAGTTAGATTAGAAAACTCAGTTCTTCACAAACAAAAGTTTGTGTATAGAAGACAAAGGGGTTGTCAATTTGTGCCAGTTCCTGTTGACCCATGTTTTATAATATCAAACATATTTGATTACACTTGTAGTACTGAATATGTTGATTTTAATATATATCCATGGTTGAACGGAGACATTAACGTTTCTAATTTTGGTAGTATTCTTGCAAATAGAATTACCGCAATGTTGGCATCAAGTGGATTAACTCTAAATCAATGTCAACAAAACTCAGTTCAAACTGAATGGTTTGTTGACTTACGTATTGGTGGTGATATATTAATACAGGACACATTCTATAATGGTTATGGGTACAACGATGTACCAACCAATACTGAATGGAGAAATGCCCTGATAGATTATTTACCAACACTATACAATTATGGTTATACTTATTTTCTAAATGGTAATGAGTTAACAATCACAAATTTAAATTGTATTACTCAAAATCTACAGGAGACATTAACTCTGAATGTTGGAATAAATATTAATATAGATTGTAGTATATAATGTCAGTTTTTAATTATAGTATATCGATAACGGGGGATTGTACCAACTCAAATCTTGGTTCAATTAGTTTATCACTAACAGGTGGTACTTCACCTTATACAGTAGACTGGATTAGTCCCGCATTATCTCCTGATGTTGTCACTACATCACCTGCAGTTAAAACAGGTTTAAGTGCCGACACTTATGCGGTACGTGTTAACGATAGTTCTTTACCTACTAACGCCGAGTTTTATATTAATATACCAGTATCGAGTGGGGTATGTGCGAGTATATCGGCGGTCCAAGGAACAACTTGCGGATTTGATAATGGTGCTGTAACAGGTAGTTCAACATCAGAGTATTCATCAACTAATTTTTACTTATATCACGGTAATGGTGTTTTTTCACAATCTGCGGTAACTAATCAACAAACAATAGTTTTTGGTAGTTTAACTGCAGGGACATATTATATGACAGTTGAAGACTTAGGAGGTTGTACTGCACAAACATCTAATTTTATTGTTGAAGATTCAAGTCCATTAAATTATGGGTTGTATGTAATTCCAAACTCTTCCTGTAATGGTTTACCTATTGGTAAAATCATGGTAACAGGTTTGACTGGAACTCCACCATATACATATCTTTGGAATACTACCGCAACAGGTTCAACTGTAACGGGATTAACTGCGGGTGTATATTCAGTAGATGTAACGGACGCTTATGGTTGTGTCAAAAGCGAGACCGCAACTGTAACTGATGTATCGCCACTTGGGTTTGGTTCATTTACCGCAACACAACCTTCATGTTTCTCTAACGATGGTGTATTAACAATACAAATTACAGGAGGTACTGCACCGTATTATTTTTCAGCATCGACAGGTGAGGTTACGGTTCAATATCCTACATCTTGGTCCATTTCAGGACTATCGCCAGGTAGTTATAGTATCCAAGTTACAGACGCGGCATTATGTAATTTTACACAAGGTACGGTATTAACATCACCTAACGGTATTACATCAGTTGTTATTAATACTCAAGGCTCAACTTGCTCTAGTAGTGGTGGAACTATTAGTGTGGCGGTTAATGGTGGTACTACACCATATACCTACACTTTAATATATCCTAATGGTGACACGTTAAATGTTGCGAATACACAAACAAACCAATTATTCTCAAATTTATATTCAGGAACATATACTGTTTCAGTTACAGATGCTTCGGGTTGTTATTATATGGATGAGGTTACATTATATGCGACAAATACATTCACAATTTCAACTGAAACAACAGGAACGACATGTAATCAGAGTAATGGGTATATAACTGTAACAAAAACAGATGGAGGTCAACCACCATTTGATTATTCTTTAGATGGTTTGGTTAATATATTAGATACATCACAATCCGCAGTTACGTTTAATAACGTATCCGCAGGACAACATACAATTACTGTAAATGATAATACGGGATGTACTCAAACTATACAAGTAAATGTTGAATCCAGCCCGACTTTAAATTATAGTTTATATAGTACTTCATGTGGTAGCGGGTCTAACGGAGCAATAACTGCGTTTATTTCATCAGGGGAGCCACCGTTTACGTTTAATTGGTCAACAAACGTACCAAATAACCCTCAACAAATTCAAGTTAGTGGTTTAACTGCAGGAACATATAATGTTACCATCATAGACAATAATGGATGTTCTCTACAAAGATTTGCTGATATAACTTGTGATGCAAATTACGCATCATATCAGACATATGTTATGGGGTCTGAAGTATTTAACATTCAATCACAAACAAAGTATGGTTTATTACAAATGTTAAATGACGGATTTGATGATTTAACGTCAGGTAATACAAGTTGTAGTTTGATTTCTGCAACATTCACGGTAAATGTTTCAGTGAATCCTTTAGGTTTAACTACTTCAAACACATTCTTTACAAGTACTTCACTAATTACAGCACCAAGTGATAATGAATATTATGACACGGTTGTTAATTTATTACAAACAATTCCTGGAATTGGCAATGTAACGGTTGATGCGGGTAATAACCAAATTAAAATAGAGACTAATCCAAACAATAATAGTTTAGATGGTCAAGAAATTACAATTGAACTACTAATTGTATATGATATTATTTGTTTAACATGATACAAGTAAGAATAACGGAAATAACTGGGGGTACTTATCCTATTGACGTATACATTTCAGATGTATATGGTAATCATCAAACTTTACTTGGTACGATTGACCCAGGACCTGTACCACCAATTGTTGAATATAATACGGTAATCCCATCAATTTTTCAGACCGCACCTCAAATAATGTTGACACTGACTGATAATAACGGATGTAGTTTATTTAAGTTATTAGAATGTACATTTGGATGTACCTTTCAAATCACAATTGAATTGGCTTCTTGCGTTGTTAATATTAACATACAATAAAAAGTCAATAATACAACTAAAATTAAAGTTCCCAATATTTTTAATCTGACTTACTGAAATAGTATTGTTGTGGTATTTATTAAATAAAAACATCGAATGTCCACATATTCTATATTAGTAACAAACAATGCCCCTGGATGTGCCACTGAAATCGAACAACAACTAACGGTTACAGGGTGTACTACATATATAGTTAGGTTGGCATCCAATTCAAACGCGTTAGGACCATTTAATGTTTATCTTGACAGTGTAATATATTATTCAGCACAAACAAGAACTGAAATGTTGAATGGGGTTGTGGTGACTATTGAATGTAGTACACCAACACCAACTATTACTCCAACTATTACTCCAACACCAACTCAAACTGACCCTATGACAGGGGTAACTCCGACTAATACTGCGACTCCAACCAATACGCCAACCAATACTACAACACCAACTAATACTCCTACACCATCAATCACGCCGACAAATACAATTACACCTACAGTAACACCAACAAATACTACAACACCGACTAATACTCCAACTACAACTAAAACATTAACACCAACACCTACAAATACACCAACAAACACAAATACACCAACAACGACTAAAACACCTACGCAGACACCTACTAACACCGCAACTAACACTAGTACTCCAACAAATACACCAACTAATACCAAAACCCCAACGCCGACACCAACACCAACAGACCCTGGACTTAGAGCTATATTATTTATGGAATCAACAGATGATGCAACAGGAAGTGGTACTGTTGAGAATGATATATTACAATATATGTTGGTTAATGCGACTTCATGGTTTGGATTCTGGAATAGTGGTGTTGTTGGAATAAATGCTGCGGATTTGGCAGTTTATATGGATTGGCCTGGGTTTATAACGGGAACAACTAATGTACCAGCAGCAATTGAAATTACAATACCTCAAACAAGTGGAGGGGTTGATTCATATGGGAATTCGATTGAAGCGTACAAATTTTTAACAACACAAGTCAATGCTAATTCAACGACTGGTAATGTTTGGTATTCTATATTTGCACCACCATCTAAAACGAATAATCAAACTTATTCAACAATTGGAATTAACTATGCAAATTCACCAACAACATTAACTAATACATCCACAGAACCTACTGTTTATACCTATAATATTAATTATACGGGAATTGAATGGGTTTCATCAACTTATAAAGTCTATACTCAATCAGGTAATGGTAACGGATTTAATTCTGGTTCTGATGGAATAACGGATACAACCAACAATTATTTTAGAGGTGGTACATTAATATAAAAATAATAGAAATATAAGAAAAAAATATGAGTTTCAATTATCAAAATCCATTGGCGGGAATTGTTGAAAACCAATATATTGGAGTGTCTCGTGATTCTACAGTAGGTAATACTTTTAGTATTTTAAATGTTGGTGGTTATATGGAGGTATGGACTCTAAGTAACCTTAACTATTCAACATTTGGTGCAACAGGAAACATAGCAAATTCAGGGAACACTATCCCTGTTGCCTTTTACAAAAGACCTAATGCGGCACTACCTGATAGAATTACTTTGAATTCTGATGGTATATCCTCAGGTAGAAGAAGAATTGGTATGATGGTTTATGTTCAAGAAAATGACTTGACATACCAATATCAAATTGATAATTATGATTCACTATGGGATAATGCAGTTGCTGATGGGTGTATAACAACAGCATCAACAACATATACTGTTGCAAACCGAGTTGGTGGGGTTGAGAAGGCTTCAGGTCAGGCATTAATTGCTGCGTGGACTGGCTCAACTATTGAAGGTGTTAGTGGTACTACAAGAGAAGATGCTCGATGGAGAATATTTTGGGGAAGTGATATTCAAATTACAGGAGGTACCTTTTATTCGGGTACTTCAGATTTAGATTTATATAACAATACTGGTGGTACTATTACCATTACCGGTTTAACTGTACCAATTACGGGAGGTACATATAATTCAGGTACTCAAACTTTAACTTTAACTAATTCACTTGGTCAGGATATTCAAGTGACAGGGTTTACTTCAGGTGGAGGTGGAAGTCCTCTTACAATATACGATGCCACTTCAGGTGTAACTGCGACAAATGTTACAGGAATGACATTTTCAAATGCCTCTGTTACTGATAATGGAGGTGGAAATGTTGTCATAACCTTTACAGGTACAACTTCGGGTTCTAGTGGTTCATCAGGAACTAGTGGAACTTCAGGGGTTAGTGGAATTGATGGTTCAAGCGGTTCATCAGGAACTAGTGGTACATCTGGTTCTTCAGGTTCTTCAGGTACTGATGGTAGTAGTGGTTCATCAGGGACTAGTGGTACGTCAGGTGTTAGCGGAATTGATGGCTCAAGTGGGTCATCAGGGACTAGCGGAAGTTCAGGTACATCTGGTTCATCAGGGACAAGTGGAGTATCTGGTTCATCAGGTTCTAGTGGTACTTCAGGTACATCTGGTTCAAGTGGTTCTTCAGGTACATCAGGTAGTAGCGGTATTGATGGTTCTTCAGGTTCTTCAGGTTCTTCAGGAACTAGTGGAACTGACGGTACATCAGGTTCTTCAGGGACATCTGGCTCAAGTGGCTCTTCCGGAACATCTGGCTCTTCAGGTACATCAGGTATTGACGGTAGTTCGGGTTCTTCAGGTACTAGCGGTATTGACGGTAGTTCGGGTTCATCAGGAACTAGCGGAACATCAGGTTCATCAGGTTCATCAGGTTCAAGTGGGACAAGCGGAAGTTCAGGAACATCAGGTTCGAGCGGTACTTCAGGGACTAGCGGTGCTGGAGGAGGGCAAAATTATTTCTTTAATTCAAGTATTACTGAAGTTGGCTCATACAAACAATTATCAACAACCCCAATCAATAGCGGGCAAACAACAACAACTCAAAGCATTTCTGCATTATCAACTGGAACGACAATTGATAGTTATTCTTCAACTGAGTTTGGGTTTACTATAATTCCTGGAGGTGTACAAAGATTTAATTTATGGTTTACTAAAAATGCTGAAAATGATGACTTAGAAGCGTTTGTTGAACTTTATTTGGCTAATAGTAGCGGGGTGATTCAATATTTTGTTGGTTCGTCTCAAGCGGTTAATATTGGGTGGAATAATAACAATACAACACCTGTTCGTGTGATTACTGACGTTACTTTGACAACGGCAACTGTAAATGAAACTGACAGGATGGTGGTGATAATAAAGGTTCTTAACCAAGATAATCAAGTTAGTTCTGCAAGTTTTTATACTCAAGGTACTTCACATTACTCCTATGTAACAACAACTATTGGCGCTAGTGCTGGTTCATCAGGAACATCTGGTTCAAGTGGTTCATCAGGAACTAGCGGTTCAGATGGTACGTCAGGAACATCAGGTTCAAGTGGTACTTCTGGGTCATCAGGTACTAGTGGTTCGGATGGTACTTCAGGTTCATCGGGAACATCAGGTTCTAGTGGGACTTCAGGTTCATCAGGGACTTCAGGTTCAGATGGTACTTCAGGTTCTAGTGGTACTTCAGGTTCGTCAGGGACTAGTGGTTCGGATGGTACTTCAGGTTCATCAGGGACTAGTGGTTCGGATGGTACTTCAGGTTCATCAGGGACTTCAGGTTCAGATGGTACTTCAGGTTCGTCAGGGACT